>Ga0209723_1001980_pt1 | contig 29388 bp, 22 predicted proteins | sample BiotimSIPDNA_2_FD_185750 | JGI IMG/M metagenome (GOLD analysis project Ga0209723, IMG submission 185750) | Anaerobic biogas reactor microbial communites from Washington, USA - Biogas_R2 time_0 SIP DNA (SPAdes) (version 2) | ecosystem: Engineered > Bioreactor > Anaerobic > Unclassified | place...
CGGCGCGTGGTCGAACCCAACGGCACCTTGTCGGCCCAGGACTTGGCCGACCGTGTCTGCAAAACCTTCAACTGCACTCATGAACCGCATCTTGCTATTCCAGAAAATGTCGCCTGTTAATGCACTAGGCAGCAACATAGAGACCAAACCAGATTACATCACCGTCAACACGCCGGTCAGCGCGCAGTTCAGTGCAACGCCAACCTCCGGTGAAGCGCCACTGACAGTAACGTTCTCCAATACTTCCACAGGTGATTACACCGATTGTACATGGGATTTTGGCGATGATACCACAAGCAGCGTTTGTGCTCCAACGGCGCACACGTACAATAATCCCGGTGTTTACGACGTTTCTCTCACCGTAAGTGGCCCCGGAGGAAGTGATGATGAAACCCGAACGGGCTACATAACCGTGCATGCGCCTCCTGCCGCTGATTTCGGCGCTACGCCGACCGTCGGTGTAGCGCCGTTGTTGGTAACATTCACCAATCTATCCACCGGAGATTTCAGTAGTAGTCTGTGGAGCTTCGGTGATGGAATCACCAGCACAGCACAGCATCCGACGCACACCTATACTATAACAGGTATCTACACTGTCTCGCTGTCCATCCAAGATACGGTCGGTGAATATACAAGAACCCGTGTCAATTTCATCACAGTGAAGGAAGAGTACGAAGTTTTTCTACCGCTAGTGATTCGGGAGAATTGAATGGCTCTCTACGCTCGATTCGAGCATTCGTTGGCTAACAGGCAGCACGCCCAAGATTATTCGGCCACAGGTTGTGGCAACACTGCAAGCCCTGCTCAAGCATTACGCTTCTGTCATCGCCCAAGTTGAGGCCATTGCCGTCCTGGGACGGCTAGGTGATACCCGTATGCGGTTTGACTTCTCGCGGTTGTGAGGACAGTGACCAAAGGAGGATTGAAGGATGAAGAGAAAGTGGCAGCATTGGTTCTTGGTCTTGATTATCAGCCTCGTATTTTTCGGCCAATGTCCAACACAAAAGCAAGCGATCGTCAATGCTGCTTCGGGACTTGAAGCAGCGATAGAGCAATCCTGGCAAGCTACCGCTAGCGCGTTGCGCGTCAATCGTTCCACGGCGGATTTGCAGGTCGCCGAGGCGCATACCGTCGCTGTTCCAGATTTGGCGTTCACCGCTTATGCCGTAAAAATCCTCGATCCACAACAAGAGCGCATTTACCAGTACTGGTACGATGAAGCCGGACGCCCCACCACCGAGCAAGCGGCTTTCGACGCGCGGGCCGCGGCCTACGTCGCTAGATATGGACGTCTGAGCCGCGACCTTTACACCCGTTTAGCCAGCAGTTCGGTGACGGCGAATATTCCCGTAGCCGTGTGGGCTGAACAGGGCCTCGGTTCCGATGTGCCTGCGGCAACTTACCCGCACAAGATATACCTCCCCCTGGTCATACGCGGCGGCGTGGCGTGCGGAACGCCCGTCGAATGTGTGGTACAGTTTATCCAGAATCAGGGCTACAGCGTGGACTATGTCAGCAGCGAAGTGCCGGTTGTTTACGCTGCATTGCCATCCACCGTCATCAACACGCTTCAGGCGCAAACGTATGTGGCCGCGATTTATGTACAGGAGACGGGAGAATTGCTGATGGACAGCGCCGTTCGCACCTCAGCCGCTCCGTGGACTTGGGAAAGGGGCATCACGGGTGAGGGGATAAAGATTGCCGTACTAGAAAATGATGGTGTTGCGTTTGACAACCCGTACTTATATGGCAATCAGTATTACATGGGTTGGTGGAAGCGCGTTGGTGACCACGCCACACAGGTCGCCGGTGTCGCCAGTGCTAACCATAGTCAATACAGTGGCATCGCTTTTGGCGCTGAGATTTTAAGCGCGAATGCTTTGACACTCCTGGAAAGCGATGTGGTCGCGGCAGCCGATTGGGCTGTCGATGCTGGGGCAGACATTATCAATGCGAGTTTTGGAACAACGTGTGGGGGAACGAGCATTACATCCTATGACAAATATTTCGATTGGGTGGTATGGGAGAAAAGGAAAACAGTGACGGTCTCGGCAGGAAATGTACGAGACCGTTGTTCCAGCAATCACAATGTATCTTCACCAGGCAAAGCATACAATGTTATCACAGTTGGAGCAAAAGATGATAAGAACACGGCACAGACAGAGGCTGATGTCGCTGATGACCAATTCTCATATTTCTCGTGCTACGTAGATCCAGACACAGCCTCTTCTAACCGGCTCAAGCCCGAAGTGGTGGCTGTGGGGCAGCGGATTATAACGATGAGTACGGCAGATCCATGGGTCGGGGTGGACGAGATTGCAGGTACGAGCTTCTCGGCCCCCATCGTCGCAGGGCAAGCCGCGCTGATGATGCAGCGCAAAGATTGGCTCACTTTCTCCCCGGAGGCAGTGAAAGCCGGCATTATGACCACGGCGCGGTGGACATCCCTGAAGGATGACGTTGATCCCAGCAAGCAGGCTTCCATCGACAAAATGGGCGTTGGCGCGGTTGACACCACGGCGGCCGATAACTCGCTTATCAATGGGCGCATCCAGGGTTTATACTTGCGCGAGAGCGACTTTACCAACGGCTATTACGACATCAACTTCGAAGTCACCGTGCCTGAACGCATCCGGGTCATCATCGTGTGGAGTTCGCATCCGAGCCGGGTATGGATCACGAACTGGATTCTGCACGACCGCCTGGAGAGCGATTTTGATTTGACCGTCCGCGCGCCAAATAGTCAGGTGTTCGGTTCGTATGCCGATGAAGCCAACTATGAGATCGTGGAGTTTCAAGCGCCCGTCACCGGAACGTACCGGGCGCGTATTCATTTATCTCGCTGGGACAATTCTTCGATGGAAGAACGGGTTGGTTTCGCGTGGTACAGTGGTGCGTCACTGCCTTGATGAGTTAGTCTCACGATCAGTAAACAATGCCCAAACAAAAACCATACGTCACCACAACGCTGGATCCACGCTGGACGGCCTCGATCTATCAGGCTGTGACTGGTGAGGACTTCCTGGGACTGCGTGCCGTGCAGGCAAACATCACAGGCTACTTATTGCCGGGCATCATTACCATCACACCCCGTGCGCGATATTATCCGTTCTATAGTTGGCTTCTGGTGGAGTATGGCAAGAAACACCCTAAAGGATGGTCACTGGATCATTTCATTCGCCAGCGGGAGCAGATCTTTGCCCTGGCAAACCTGGCATGGCGCGAAGAAGCCCCTGATGACCCTAGTACGCTCGGATTGACAGGTTCGGATAAATTGAGTGTGCATTGGGGTAAATACCGCGAGAGCGACAGTGTACCACTCAATGTGAGCGACTATGTAAGCAAGAGGACGAAGTACGCTGGGTACAACGCCTACACAGGCGTGATGCGTGGATTAGCGATCACCCGTTTTGCTGAAAATGATGACGGTTTGGATGTGCTTGCCAATGGACAAGAACTGGCACAGGCGTTTGCCCAAGCCATCCAGGATACAGGCTACTATTGTGAGCGAATCAAATACGATACTGCCCGTGCTATTCCAAAGGATGTGCTACTGGAATATGGTGAACGTTGCCACCTGAGTCATCTGGCCCGTTCTCCTGACGCCCAACCTACACTGGAGACACTCTTTGCTTTCGACGCTCCGCACACTTTACCACATTTCGAGCGTGATGTATCAACGCTTGGCAATATGCGCGGCACATTGGGGATGATTTTGGACATGTTTGACCAGACAGAGGTCCCCTTAACCGACTTGCGCTTTCGCGAGTGCATCACCTATGGCATGTGCAGTGATTTCACTGGCTATCAACCTGCCGACCCCTTACGTCCCTTTGTAGCACACTGGCAGATGTTTCAACTGCGCGAATACTATGTATACGCACTATATGCACTGTGGGCGTATTTCCTAAGTTGGCTGCGTGGGCAAGGGCCGCAGACCCTCGATGCTTTTTGTGAGCATCTTCATCGCGACCTTGATCTGGTTGCCATTGCTGCTGAGATGGGGATTGCGCTGGAGGGCAAACCGCTAGACGCTTGGTCCTTGGATGAATGGCTAATTGCCCTTCTGGATGCAGCGCATATTCCTGGCGACAATTTGAGGCAACGCTGCGTTAATTTTGCGTATCAGAGCCAGGTTCCGTTACAGGAACATGGGCTGTATCTGCATATCGAGGCTGCTCGACACAACAATCTCGCCGCTTATGTCGGAGTCGCCTGGATACTGCTTTCCTTATTGTTCCTACGCTTGGAGGGAATCCGTCCCCAAAGTGAAGAAGGGTGGTCTCCCTGGTACTGGGCTAGGTTTGGCGGGATGCGCCGGCGTTCGTTAGCTTACTTCACACGCGATATGATGTATCAGATCAAAAACAACGCGAGCTTATTGGATACTTTGCGTTGGCTTATTCGTGATTACGTGATCGCGCAACACACAATCACCGCTTTGGAAAAGTGGCGGCAGCGCAATGCCAAGACCTTTCACTTCAATTATGAAAACGGCGTCTTTGAATGGATCGAGGATGACAAAACCGGATTCTCAGCCACCCGCTTTCGCCAGGCTTATGACATGCTATCTGACCTGGGATTATACGAGATTCCGTCAACGGCAGGAGGAGTGCCGCGATTGACTACTTTGGGAAAACAAACGTTGCAGCGCGTTCTGGAGGGCTTCAATGACCCTGGCTGATACCCCAGAACCCATCAACCTACTTGAGGCGCTCTCCGAACACCAGGATTTTCACACGGCGATCTTCCTCACCTATTGCGCCGATCTGGCATTCTTTGAAGCTGCCGTATTGCACCGTCTTTGGCAAAATGGCTGTCGAAACATCGCAGTTTTTATGGACGCGCAACGTTATGCCGATACCCTCAACGATATGCGTGACAGCATCAAATGGGTTGGACGGCGCTATGTCGTATGCCCCGTGCGGTTGGAAAACCAGCGTGCCTTTCATCCCAAGTTGGCTCTGTTGATCGGGCCGGGACGTGGACGCTTGATGATCGGCAGCGGGAATCTTACTTTTACCGGCTGGGGCCATAATTATGAAGTTTATTCCTGCCTGGATTGGACACTCGCTGAACCTGATTTGCAGCCTCTATTTGCGCAAAGCTGGGACTTTATCCAGCAGATCAACAAATATTGGGGCCATTCAACACAGATAAAAACCATACTCCAAAAGGCAGGCCGTATCGCGCCCTGGCTGAACCACCAGACGTCCTTACCGGATGACGTCCATCTTGTACATACCCTTGATGGCTCCATCATCCAGCAATTGACCTCGATCCTGGCAGAAGAAGTTGTCCACAAACTCACAGTGGTAACGCCCTTTCTCGATGACGAGGCAATGGCACTTGAGGCGCTCTATCGGCAGTTTTCACCGGACGAGTTGCACCTGATACTCCAACCCGGCAAAGCTGTGGGGAAACTCAAGGCGCTACAAAGACTGCAGGAACAAATTCCTCTGCGAGTCTATCCTTTTGCAGAGTCAGAGCGTTATTTGCATGCCAAGATCGTTACATTTCATACAGATACAGCATCCTACATTCTAAGCGGCAGTCCCAATTGCACCCGTGCAGCGATGTTGCTGTCACCAGAATTCAGCAACGTCGAAGTCGCCCTATTGCGTCGAGGAGAGGACCCCCGACAATTTGACGCTGTATTGAAGAATCGAATTGTCCCCAGTCCTTTGCAAGACCTGGCAACACTCGATTTGCAAACAGATAGGTTACCATCTGACAAAACCAGGCCATCTACAGTACAGGTGCTGGATGCAACAGTTACCAACGAGACACTTAACGTGCGCTATCGTGTCAAGCATATTCCCGACGGCATTGTGGCCTTCCAACTCAAGATAACTGCGACGCCGTCGATATTTTCTCCCCTCAAGGATTTCGGAGAAGGGGACCACTCAATCTCATTACGGTTGACACAGACGCACGCCGCATTACGAACTCGCCCCTTTGCTGTGTCGATTTGGGGGCAAGACATCGAGCCGACTTTGATAGACCTGGGATGCAATGAGTTATGGGTCATTAACGCTGATGAGTTGCACGCGCAGATGATGAATACCGCCATTGTTAGTATCGGCTCCGGTGGTTATCTGGCTGAAGGCGTCGTTGCCAGCGATGTGGAGTGGAGTGAGTTATACAAAACCTTGGCGGAACTGATCGAATTGGACATTGCTGGGCTGAGTCGCAAGGGGGGAACGTATACAGCAACGTCCAGAAAGAAACCGCCATCTCCCAAACCGGGCGATCCTGAGAAGGAAACTAATATCCATCTCATCGAGGCTGAGGCATTAACTAGGGAACAGGCTGATACTGAAGGGGTAGATATCGAGCGATTGATATTTGAAGAGAGCCGTTTTGGAGCCTGGCTGGAGTATATAAATGGCCGACTGTCCGGTGCAAGTGAAGAAACAACAGAGCCAGGAGAAGAAGATGAAGATGTTGATGCGAGGGCGGGAGATACGCACAAGAGAGGTGACCGCTCAAAGTCGCCACGCACACGTCACAGCCCTGATCCCCGTATAGGCAAACGCTTCATCAATCTGGTGCAGAAATACATCAGAAGCTTGCACAATGTCGCGTATATGCAGTCAATTCCGCTTTGGTACATTCTGACGTATTTCACCGTGTTTCAGCGCATTGTCTGGTTGTTGCTTGAGCATGAAGTGATTGATCGGGATGAGTTTGCCCGCTTGGTATTGAAGATGAATATTGGATTCTTTGGGTCCAAAAGTGAATCAGCGCCTTTATGCACATTCCGTCTGAACCGACACATTCGGCGAGTCTGGCAGACAGAGTGGCAAAAATATGATGTTGGGCAGTATGCTCTGGTCAGCATGGAACTGGCTCTTCGCTGGATAGAGCAAAGCGAAACTGCTAGTAGGTTGAAGGCGCAAGTGACTGGACAAACCGCACGCATACTCGCCAGCATCGCGCTGGTGATGGATGTGCAGTCCTTAACAGAGGATATCAAAGCATGGGTACAGGTCGCCAAAGTTTATCAGCAAGACGAAGGTGAGTTGGCCGCGCAGATGAAGGAAAGAATCATCTCCGTCTTGCCGGAAACGTTAACTCTGTTGAAGCACTGGAATTTGCGGGTGAATATAGAAACATTGGCAACTACGGATCCAAATTTGGTAAAGTATTTGCAGCGCGAACAGTTGGACTATCAACTTGCCGAATATCGCTTCCGTAAGCGTTTGGGACAAACTGACGGGATTTTTGACTTGTGTTCAGAGGTGCTATCAAGAGCATGGCAGCTCGGCGACCTGGAAGTAGCAGCAGAGTTGGAGGAGGATTATGTCAACTTGGCGGAAGCGTTAGGACAATTCCAAGAGGTCGCTCAGACACTTTACAAACAGGGAGAAAAACTCTGTCGTGACAAACAGTTCATGGAAGCGTATGATAAGTTGCAGAGGGCGCTGGCTATCTCACAGAGCATCGAAGACAGCAAATTGGTTGCGGCTTGTGAGCGGGTTCTTGACCGGGTTGAGTTCTTTTTGTCGTGACAAACTCTGCTAATCGACGCTGTCCTTATTTCACAATTGTTCATTTGAAACCAAGCGGCGTGAGTGTCACTAAACAAGGTTACCCGGCTCCGGTGGCTGGTAGTAGTGATTGCTGTGGGACTGGCAATCGACTTGTTTCAATAGTGGAGGATGCTATATGCCCATCACCTTTATGCACATCGCCGATATTCATCTCGGCTACCAACAATACGGCTTGCAAGAACGCTTCGACGACTTCAGCCGTACCTTTTTGAGCCTGGTCGAACAAGCCATCGTCCGCCAGGTCAACTTCGTGTTGCTGGCGGGGGATCTATTCGAAAAGCGCACCGTTGATCCGCTGGCCATGCGTGTGGCTATCGAAGGCTTGACCCAGCTACAGGAAGCGGGGATTCCCGTGCTGGCCGTCGAAGGCAACCACGAGCGTGCCTACTACCAGGAGCAATACTCGTGGATGGATTTTCTGGATGCGCTCGGCTACTTGCGCTTGCTCAACCCCCGCTTCGAGGGTGGCGTACCCATGCTCGAACCGCACGGCGCAGAAGGCGGCGCTTACGTTGACCTGGCAGGCGGCATCCGGGTCTACGGCCTGCAATACTACGGCGCGTCCATCAACAAAGCCATCCAGGGATTCGACGCCGCCGTGGCGGACATGGACCACAGCGCCGTCCAGTACATCATCCTGATGCTGCACGCCGGGCTGGAAGGACAATTGGAACACACCGGGCGACTCAAGTACGACGACCTGGCCCCACTGCGGGAGCGCGTGGACTACATCGCGCTGGGCCACATCCACAAACCCTACAGCGTCGACGACTGGATTTACAACCCCGGTTCGCCGGAGACGAACAGCATAGAGGAGACCGCTTGGCCGGAACGCGGCTGCCTGTTCGTGGAAGTACACCCTGGGCAACGCCCGCCGCATCGCGTGGATGTGCAACCGGCCCCGCGCCGCGCCTTTCATCGCTTTCGAATCGCCGTGGATACTCTGGAAACGCCCCACGCGGTCTACGATGCCGTCCAACGTTTGACAATCCGCGAAGCCGCATATATTGCGCAAAGCAGCCGCCCGATGGTCGAAGTGACCTTGAGCGGCGTGCTGCCGTTCAATCGCTACGATCTGGACGTGAGCCACATCGAACAGGTGGTAACAAGCGCCTGGTCTCCGCTGGTCACGCGCGTGCGCAACCAAACCTCCCCGGTAGAATTCGCGTTGGCGCTGGATGAGACTGCCAGCCGGCCCGAACTGGAACACGCGATTGTCCAGGAATTGCTCACCCGCGACGCCCGTTTTCGCCCGGCCGCCGCCGCGTGGACGGCCGGCGCGCTCGACCTCAAGCGTCTGGTGTTGGAAGACAGCGCACCGGACGCCATCATCGCCCACGTCCGCCAACTGCACCGCGAAATTGGCGCGTGGGATACGGTTCCATCCTCGGAGGAGGCATAAATGCGCATCCTCCAAATAGACCTCGACAATGTCAAAAGCTATCGCCAGGCCAGCATCGCCTTCGCCCCCGGCACAAATGCCATCTGCGGCCACAACGGCGCGGGCAAGAGTACGCTATTGGAGGCCATCGGCTTCTCCCTCTTCGACTTCCTGGCCGTCAAGCAAGACGATTTCGTCCGCGAAGGCGAGAAAACTGCCACCGTCGCCATCCACGTGACCGGGACAGATGAGCGCGTCTACCACGTCGTGCGCCGCTGTGGGGGCAGCAACCAATACTACGTCTACGACCCCGAACTTGACGAGAAGCTCACCGACGGCAAGGCCGAAACGGTGCTGTGGCTGCGAGAGTTTCTGGGCGTGGAACCGGCGACGGATCTATCCGTGCTCTTCCGCGACGCGGTGGGCGTGCCGCAGGGCTTGCTGACCGCGGCCTTCCTGGAAACCGCCAGCCGGCGCAAGGACGTGTTCAACCCCTTGCTGCGCGTGGACGAATACGAGCGCGTGTGGGCCGCCTTGCGCGAACCGCGCCGCCGGTTGGAACAACAGCTTGCCGCGCTGGAAACAGAGATCGCCGGATTGACGGCAGAAGTCCAAGCCTTGCTGGAATTGCGTGAAGAATGGGCGGCGCTGACGGCGGATATTGCCCAAAGCCTACAGCAACAAACCGCCACGCAAACCACATTGGACGACGTCACAGTGTGCAAAGCGGATATGGAAGCGCTCAAAGCCCACCTGGACGCGGCGGAGCAACAAGCGGCCCAGGCGGAAGCGAGCCTGCAAACCCTCTCCGCCCGGCGCGCCGATGCGCAGGCAGCGTTGGAACGCGCAGAAGCAGCCCAGGCGGTGGTGGAAGAGACGAGCAACGCACATCAAACGTATCTGGCCGCCGAAGAACGCCTCTCTGCCCTGGAAAACGAGCGCATCGCGCGCGATCAGGTGCAGCAAGCGCAACAAGCGTGTCGCCACGCGCAAGAGCTGGCACGCCAGGAAATGGCCCGTCTGGAACAAACGCAAGCAGCTATCGCGGAGGCCGAAATAGAGATGGCTGCCCTGGCTCCCCAGGTCCAAACCCAGACCCGCCTGGAAGCCGCCCTGGAGGATGCGCACCGCGCCGTCGAGCAGCACAAGGCCGCGGAACAAACGCTGGTGCGGGAACGCCAACGTCTGGTCGAAATGGAGACCCGGTTGGCCAAGACACAAGCGCAACTCGAAACCCGGCGCAGTGTCGAAACCGAACTGCAAGCGGCGCAAGCTACACTGGATGCTTGCAACGCCCAACGTGAAACGCTGGTGGCGCAACTTGCCGCCCAACAAGCGGAGTATCAACTCGCGCGCGAGCAGGCCAAACAAGCCGCGCGGCGACGGCAAGATGCTCAACGCGACCTGGAACGAGCACGCCAACGCCAGGCGGAGTTGGCCGCCAGGCAGGATGAAGTCCGGCGCGGCCTGGAAACCCTGGTCGCGGTGGAAGCCCAGAGCGAGGAGACGCGGACAGCGCTGGCGACGTTAGAACAAGAGGATCGGGAAACCACCGCCGCTTTCGCCGCCGCCCAGGCTGAACTGGAACGCCTGCACACACAGAGCGCCGTCCTGGCGACAACCGAGGCCGCCGATTGCCCGGTGTGCGGCGCACCGCTCTCCCCTGAGCATCGTGAGGATTTACTGGTGCAAAACCAGGCGCAAGTCACAGACCTGGAAGCAACCCTTGCCGCCGCGCGGATCAGGCAAAGCGCCATCGAGAAAGAACGGCGTCGTCAGGAGCAAGCTTTACGCAAGCTGGAGAAACAGGTCAAGGACCTGCCGCGCCCGGCGGAAGCCGAGGAAGTCGCGGCCCACATCGCTGCACAGCAACAAGACGTATCCGCAAGGGAAGCGGAAATCGCTGCCATGCAGGATGAACTCACCGCGCTGGAGGAACGCCAGGCCACACTACAGGCGACGGTGGACGCGGTGCAGCGTCAAGTAGCCGAAGCCGAACCTGCGCGTGAGGCCGCCCAAAGCGTCGTCCGCCAACTGGAGGCGCACCTCGCCGCGCTCCCCCGTCCGGCAGAAGCCGCCGATCTGGCAGCCCAGGTTGAAGCCCAACAGCAGACCGTCGCGGAAAGCGCACAGACTGTCGCGGCCCTGCGCCACGCGCCGGACGACGCGGCGCGCATAGAAGCGGAGTTGGCCGCCCTGAGCGATCCCAAGCGCGCTTACCAACGCGCCGCCGACGTCGCCGCGCAGCGCGAGACTATTGCCGCTCAACACGCCAACGCCGTCACCCGGCTGGCCGAATTGGCTGCGCAGCGTCTGTCCCTGGATGCCCAAGTTGCCGCGTATGCCGATCTGGATGACCGCCTCGCTGCGGCGCGCGCCGACCGCGCGGACAACGCCCCCGGCCATCAACGCTATCTGCAACACGAGCGCGAGGCGGCGAGCCTGGCCGAGCGTCGGTCCACAGTGACAATATTGCGTGACGAGGTCAACACCGCGCAGCATCATCGGGATACGCTCGTCGAAGCGCGAGATGCGCTTGCCCAACGCTATGATCACGCCGCCTACACCGAACTAGTGGCGCAACACAGTGCGTTGCGTGAAACGTTAGCGCGACTGCAAGCCGGGCTGGAACACCAACAAGCACAACAAGCACGGGTGCAGCAAGCCATTGCGCGTCTCGAAGCGCGCCAGCGCGAGCTGGACGCGGCGCAAGCCGAACGCGATGAACACATTGCCGTACAAACCCTCCTGGAAACCTTGCGGCAAGTCCTGCGCGATGCTGGCCCGGCGGTGACGCGCGCCCTGGTGGAAATGATCTCACTCCACGCCGACCGTCTTTACACCGACATTATGCAGAGCAACGGGGGGCTGAATCCGGCGACGCGGTTACGGTGGACGGAGGATTATGACATCGTGCTCACCAGCCAGGGACGCGCGCGTACTTTTCAGCAACTTTCCGGCGGGGAACAAATGGCCGCAGCCCTGGCCGTGCGCCTGGCTCTGCTGCGTGAAGTCTCCACGGTGGATATTGCCTTCTTCGACGAACCGACCGCCAACCTCGACCGTGACCGGCGTGCCAACCTGGCCGCGCAGGTGCTCAACGTCAAAGGCTTCGCACAACTTTTCGTCATCAGCCACGACGATACGTTTGAGCAGGACACGGATTTCGTGGTGCGCATCGAGAAGGCCGGCGGCGAAAGCCGGGTGGTGCAATAAGATGACGATTGATGAGCGGTCCCCCTTCACGGCCTCCCGCCTGCGCGGACGCGGCAAGCTCTTCAAAACCGCGCCGGATACACCGCCGGTCGCTGCACCCGCGCCGCCAGAGCCGCCGCCGAGCATAGCAGCGCCGCCGTCGTCGCCCACGTCAGCAGTGCTTCCGACCTTGCCGGAGGGCATCTTAACAACGGAGGCCGCCGCCGAACTGCGCCAGCCCATCGTCTGCCCACCACTGGACGCGGTCTTCGCACCTGGCGGGCCGGTGGCGAACCTGTTAGGTCCGCGCTATCGTCCCCGCGCCGGGCAAGTACAAATGACCGCCCTGATTCAGGATGTCCTGCAAACGGGCCAGCACGCTATCCTCGAAGCCGGCACCGGCATCGGTAAGTCCTTTGCTTATCTGATCCCCATACTCTGGACGGGCGCGCCAGCGATTGTCAGCACCTCCAACAAGGCATTGATGAATCAGTTGTGGGACAAGGACATCCCCCAACTGCGCAAAATCGCCCCGCGTCCTTTCAAAGCGGCGCTGCTCAAGGGTCGCAGCAATTACGTGTGTGCCCTGCGCCTGGAGGACTTCCGCAAACAACCCTCGCTACCGGATTTCGACGACAACTACGCTTTGTTGGAAGCTGCCCTGCAAACCGAGCCTTCCGGCGACTGTGAGCGGATGGGTCTGCCGCTGTCGTTGACAGCGCGCCTGACGGTGAACAGCCGCGATTGTGAGGGGCAGAAATGCAAGCACTTCGCGCATTGCTTCTACGAGCGCGCCAAACGCGAGGCCGTCAGCGCCGACCTGGTCGTGACCAATCACGCCCTCTTGTGCTACAACGTCCTACTGACAGATAATCAACTACTGCCGGTGCGTCCTGTCTTAGTGATTGACGAAGCGCACCAGTTGGTGTCGTATGCCATCAATGCGTTGACGTTGCGCCTGGAACACGAGCTTTTTTGGAACGTCGTCAATCACAAACGCACCCGTGAGGTGACTGAAGAGACGGACTTGTTGGAGACGGCCCGCGAAGGATACGATGACTTTTTCAGAACCGTAGCGCGGCAACGTCCGTCTTCGTGGACGGAAGATGAAGACGTAAGCAAATGGGCCTTACAGGGCGAAATCCAGGAGGGTTTGGCCCTGTGGAACACGCTGAGACAGGTTCACGATGTTTTGCAACGGAAAACCCAACGCAACGACGATGCCGAACTGGACGTGCTGGTGAACCAAAGCGCCGAACTGGTGGTGACGCTGGAAGCCCTCGCGCGTCCGGAGCCGGAGGATCACATCCGCTTCTGTGAATTGGACCTGACCCTCTCTGATGTGGAGCCGCGCGCCTATCACGCGCAGCGTCGCCCTCTGGAAGTGGCGGATGTGTTAGCGCACACTCTGTTCAAAATGTGGCCGCGCGTCATCTGCACCAGCGCCACCCTGGGAATCAACCACAACCTGGCCTGGTTTCAGCGGCAGGTCGGCGCGGTAGACGAGGAGAGCGAGGTCGTCACTGCTACGTTGCACAGTCCCTTCGATTATGCCCAACAAATGCTACTCTACACGCCACCGGGTCTCGCACCGGTGTACGGCACAAAGGAACCGGAATATGCGGCCAGGTTAGCGGATGCTGTGCAGCAGTTAGTGGAGACCGGTCGCGGGCGCGCCCTGGTGCTTTGCACCAGCCGGCGACGGATGCTCGACCTCTATGAGCGTTTGTCGCCCGTATTGAGCGTTCACTATCCCTGCTATTGCCAGGGCGAGTTGCCGCAGCCGGAGATCATCGCGCAGTTCAAATCGGCCGGCAATGCCGTCATCTTTGCCACCCGGAGTTTCTGGGAAGGCATTGACATCCCCGGCGATGCCCTAGCATTGGTGATCCTCGACAAAATCCCGTTTCTGCCGCTGCGCGATCCGGTGGTACAACGGCACGATGCACTCATCCAGCGTCGGGGCGGCAATCCTTTCCAGGAATTACAGTTAGGCAGCGCGATTCTGACCCTACGGCAGGGCGCAGGCCGTCTTATCCGCGCAGAGACCGACCGTGGGGTCATCGCGTTGCTCGATTCGCGGGTGTTGACCAAACGGTACGGGCGGCAGATTATCCATTCGTTGCCGGAAGGTTGCCACACCACGCACTTTGCAGCGGTGGAAGCATTTTTCCATACAGAACCGTCGGAGGACAAAACCTGAGGCGCACCTATGATGAAACCGCATCGCTTTTCGGCCACTCTGCAACGCCGCGCCACCGGGTGGGTGACACTGCTGGCAACCGTCGTTTTCATCCTCTTTACCGCGCTCGCCCTGCCGCGCCAGGCGGCTGAAGCAGAGATAGCCTCTGGTGGCGCTGGTTCACCGGATACATCATTTTGGTATACACCGACTGACCTCTACCAAATAGCTGACGCCTACGGCCCGGCAGGACGGCAAGCCTATCTGCGGGCACGCTGGACTTTCGATCTGGTCTGGCCTGTGGTGTATACCGTCTTCCTGAGCCTGACAATCAGTTGGGTGTACCGGCGGGCATTCGCTGTCGAAAGCCGTTGGCAATTGACGAACCTGGTTCCCGTTGCCGGTATGCTGCTAGATTACCTGGAAAACAGCGCTACCTCACTGGTGATGGCGCGCTATCCGGCCCTCACGCCAGGAATGGCGCATCTCGCCCCGCTGTTTACGCTAACCAAATGGGTGTTCGTCAATGGAAGTTTCGTGTTCCTGCTGATCGGCGTCGTCGCCGCCCTATGGCGTAGACGCGGAAGAGCATCGTCCCAAAGCCAGAGCGAAAGCGCAAACACCCCTTGATTTCACCCCCTCCCGTATGGTATAATAATAGTAAGAACCGTTCCTTACCAGTTCCATAACCTGCCCATCCTGGCATGCCCGCGTCTATCGCGGGCATGCTGTCCTTGTCATCCTTTGCCTGGCCCTCGCGCCGGACCCTGACATACCCTGAAAGCCCCACCGGGGCATCTGACATTTTTCACGCCTGACAGACTCCCGTTCGTTCGCCGAACGGCTCTGTCCACGTTAGATGCTTACCCGCGTGGGGCTTTTGCGTTCCAACGCTACCCTGAGTCCGTGGTCGCGGCATCGGCCTTGCAGCGCAAGGCTTGTGCCGAGGCTCCGGCCTCACATCCGGCCCTGTCTGATCCAGATGGGGCGCAATGGGCAGAACCTTAACAACCTCAATATTCTTATTCTGACTGCGAAAGGCAGAGCCGTGGGCAGCGCCCGGCGGACAACCCCCGGTGCGTTCCTGCGGCTGCCAATACGCAATTGTGAAATGTAACACGTGATGCGTGATGCGTAAAGAAGGCACAGCGACACAGCTTTGTCCCCTTACGTTTCACGTTTTACGCATCACGTTGACCCTGCCCATCTTTGCTTTGGCCTCTCCGGTGCCCCGGCCTATCAACAGTCGGTGCGCGGGAGACGCACTGATTGATACCCTTGTTCTACGCCGCACTACCCCAACGCCAGCCTCGCCAACACGGTACAGCCGGGCGATGGGGCGTCCGGCTGACCCAATGTGTTTCGTTGTCCTTCACACGGGAGGCGCATCGTTCTCCCGTTGTGGAGAACCGCGCGCCTCTCAGTTGTGATCCAATCCAAAATCAACAATCTAAAATCCAAATGGGAGGTATGCAATGTCTTGGCAAGATCGTAACAACTCGCAGATTCTGCAAGAAGAAATGGTGTCCGAGTACCCGTTCATCCAGTACGTGAACGATGGCGGTTCGTTGGAACCCCGCGAAGCCACCGGCGGCTTTGCGATGAGCGCGGAGCAGGCGGAACTGCTCAAGGCCACGCCCAACGGCGCGGTCGCACACACGCTCATCTTCAGCACCGGCGAAAGTGAAAGTGTGTTCTTCACCGACTGGCTGCGCTTCGTGCCACTGGCGACGCGCTTCGCCTGGGTCAAGGACGGCAACCGTTTAGGCGGCTACGCGGACGGGGCGCGCGGGAAACTGCAAGCTCTGGGCTACGTCGAAACCGCCGACGGGTACGCCGGCCCGGTGATGCTGACCGTCAAAGGGATGGCATCGAAAGACCTGGCGCAGGCGTTGCGCGACCACCGGCAAGCGGTGCGCAAGGCGACGCAGGGCAAAGCGCCCAGTTCGTTCTTCGCGGTACTGCTGCACGCCGGGGAACCGGCAATGCGCGGGACCAAGCAGAAGAGCCGCGCCACCCCCATTGTACGTTCCAATGAGTTCGACCCGGATGTAGACTACGTCGGGGATGAACTGGCCGACCTCATCGAGGCCGAGTGGGAACTGTACAAGCAGTGGGCGGCGGCCTGGGAGCACAACCCCGGTCCCAACGGTGACGGTGAACTCGCTGACGGCGACGTACCGGTCGAGGAAGAAGGCGCTGCGCCTACCGACGCTCCGGCGAAGGCTGGTAAAGCGGACGCAGCTCCGGCCACGGAGAGCACCAAGCGGTTGCTCACGGCGTTGATGCGCGGCAAAGGCTTCACGCCGGCCGCCATCGACAGCACGCTGGACGGCATCACCGCTGACGCCGCGCAAGCCTTGCTCGCTGAACTGAAGCGCCAGGGGTAAGCGATGGACGGACAAGTGGTACACCGCATCTATCGCCGTCACCCCGCGCAGCACGGTTCGGCGCGGCAAGCCCAGGTGCGTCCGGCGCAGGAACCCCGCGAAGCGGAGAACCTGCACTGGCGACCGTCGCAGCAAGCCGCGCCCACCCGGACTGTACCACGCCAAACGGAGGACGTGCACTGGCGGCCACAACGCCGACCAGCGCATACGCCGACGCCGCGTCGCTCTCGGTCCGCACCCCGGCGCAAGCCAACGGGACGGGCCAGGTGGTGGCGATTGCTGCTCTTGCTGGCGTTGATCGTGCCTGGTCTGACGTGGCTGTATGCTCAAGCGCCGCGCCTGTTGCCCTTCACGGCTCGTCACGGTGCGCACCCCGGCTTGCTCTTGCTGGCCGTGGTCGCCCTGGTGGTAGCCGGTGGACTGAAACAGGTGGTTTGGTTCAAGACCATGCAGCGCGTCGCGCCCCCGTTGTCTGAGGAGTAGGTTTCTGTCCTACATCCGATGTAAAAGCCTAAAGCTTTTACCAAGCGCCTGTGGATTCCTCCCAGGCGCTTTTCTCCATTCCTAACCTGTCGAGGAGGCCGCTGCGCCTCCCTGACAGGAGACGCGCGGCCTTCCTCGTCACCTACGAGGAGGTATATATGAACTTCACCCCTGTTCTGAAGCTGCCTGTCTTGGCAGCCCCGATTCACCCCGTTGTCTTCACCCCGGAACAGCAACAGCGCCGCGCCCGGCTGATCCAACAGACCTGTACTGCATTGCGCGCTGATTCCAAGGTGACACGTCTACGGGGCACAATGACCCCTACGCCGCCGCGCGCGGTGTGGCTGGACTTCACGCTGTCGTATGACGCCACGCCCTATTGCCTGACGTTTCCCAACACGGCCCCCACGGTAACCCTGTGGATGCCGGGGCGCTTCGCGCCGTGGGAGACGTTGGTCTGCTGGGCGCTGGCCGACTTTGCGACCGGTGCAGACCTGTGGAAGACTGTGAGGTCTACTCTGGACGCGCCGGAACTGGACGTGCTCCACCGTTGGCTGGAAGACGCCGGAGGTGTGTTGTGAACGCCACGCTCACCCGCGAACTCCAACAGCGGTTGGGCTACCACTTTTCCAACCCTGACTTGCTGCGTCTGGCCCTGACCCACAGTTCCGCCAGTGTGCAGAACTACGAGCGCCTGGAACACCTGGGCGACGCGGTGCTGGAACTGGCGGTGACCTACTGGCTCTACCGCGACTTCCCACACTTCGGGCCGGGCCAGATGAGCATCTTGCGCGCCGAGTTGGTGCGCGCCGAAAGCCTGGCGCGCTTCGCCCGGCAACTGGAACTCCCCTGGGCCGTGCGCCTGAGCCAACGCGCCGCAAGTCGTGGCCTACACCAGCGCACCTCAGTGCTCAGCGACGTCTTCGAGGCGGTGCTGGGTGCGGTGTTTGTGGACACGGCGCTCGACCGTGGTAACACTGACCTGGCGACGGTGCAGACCGTGCTCCGTCCGTTGGTGACGCCGCTGGCCGACACGGTGATCCACCGCAACCCCGGCTTCTACCACGTCCCGACCACGGAACTCACGCTGCACGCCAGCTTGCCCTGACCTTGCATCCCGCGAGGAACGGGCAACGTGCCAATCTGTAACTCGCAACTCATAACTCATTCCCAAGGAGGTAACTCGTATGAACCCATTGTTGTCATCCGCGTTGGCTTACACCCGCGCGGGCCTTTCTGTGATTCCCTGTGACCGGCGACGCAAGCAACCGCGTCTGCAGCGGTGGAAACCGTACCAGGACCGTCCACCCACGCCCTTCGAGGTGTGGCGCTGGTTTGGTCCCTGGACGCAGGCCGACGCCCTCGCCGTGATCACCGGCGGCGTCAGCGGTGATCTGGAAGTGATCGACTTCGACGCACCGGCGCTGTTCGCCCAATGGGCAACGGCGCTCACGCAGTACGATACGACGCTGCTCGCGCGGCTGCCCGTGGTGCAGACGCAGCGCGGCGGCTACCACGTGTACTATCGTTGTGACGCGGCGATCAGCGGCAACCAGAAACTAGCGGTCGACCCGGCCAAGCCCGGTGGCAAGTTCACGCTCATTGAGACGCGCGGCGCGGGCGGCTATGTGCTGGCCCCGCCGAGCGCGGGCTACACTGTGCTGCAGGGCGACCTGACGGCAATCCCGTTTCTGAGCTGTGAGGAACGCGCCGCGTTGCTCGATACCGCACGGCAGTTTTCTCGCGTGCCATTGACCTGTGCCCCGCGCACGGCGATGACGCCCTGGCGCTATGCGCCGCACGCTCACCGGCCTGGCGACGACTACAACCGGCGTGGGGACGTGGCAGGTGTGCTGGAACGCCACGGCTGGCGCTGTGTGCGCCACGTCCACGAGGCCACGTACTGGCGACGACCGGGAAAGCGGCTAGGGCACTCCGCCACCTACAACTACCGCGACTCGCGCTGCTTCTACGTCTTCACCAGCAATGCCCCGCCGTTCGACCCCGCGCGGGCCTACAGCCCCTTCGCCGTGTTTGCGTTGCTGGAACACGGGGGAGACTACCACGCGGCGGCCAGTGCGCTGCGGCGGTTGGGCTATGGAGGCAGCTAATAGCTATCAGCCGTCAGCGATCAGCAAGGAGTATCCAATGGAACTGCAAATGGGCACGATTGCGTGCCGGAAATGTCAACACCTTGTACTACTCGTAACGCATTGTGTCAACGGACGCAGCTTCATCACCTTGTCCGACCCGGCACAACCGGGATTGGACACGATGGGTGTGCGCTGTCCGCATTGTGGGCGCTACTACCGCCCCCGCGCGCGGCAACGACTGGCCGATTTGGCACAGTCCGCGCGCTTGACCCCCTTGAGTGCATCGCACTGAAAGGAACCCTGAAATGAACCTGAACACCTATGAAAGCCTCGTCTACGTCGAAACCTTGCACGACTTTGCCCGCGAAGTGGCTCCTGATCGTCCGGTGCGGCTGCTGTTGTCGCACCAGACGCAAGGGCAGAGTCCCTTGTCCGTCCGCGTCTACACGCTGATGTTGGCCGGATTCAATGCCTATCACGAACTGGTCATCCTGGCTGACAGCGTGCGGATCGACCTCGACCCGCAGGGGCAGCAGCCCTGGACGGCGGCGGGGGAGTCCATTGCCGACCAGGTGGCAACCTGGCGCGCCCTGGTGCGCGAGCATCTGGAAGCGCGCGGGTATACCGTGTGGCCGGCGATGTACGCGCTCCCCAAGGACTACATCGTCTCGCGGGGCACGTTCGAATGTACGCGCTGGCGCAAGACCGGGGAAACCTGGTCGGTCGAAGCGGCTACGCCGGAAGCGGAGGATGCACTATGCCCTACCGCCTGACCTACAATGACCGCCTGTACATCCAATGTGACGTCTGTGGAAGGGTGTATCCGCAGCTCTTTGTCGACGACTTCGCCACACCTCTGCCACCCGGCTGGGGCGGCGGGCCGTCGCACGTCCGTTGCCCGCGCTGTGAAGCGACGTGGCCGCACTGCGATGTCTACGGCTACGGCTGGAAATCGGGCACACCCGTGCCAATCATCGACCACTGGACCGGCGCGCGGTTGGGCCTGGTGTTCCCCGGCGAACCGCCGGAGCACTACCCGCTGGGCTACTTCCGTAGCTTCGGCGCGGCGCAAGTACCGTACTTCTCACGCAAAGCGAAGGCGCACCTGTTGGCCCACTGGATCACCAGCGCCGAACGGGTACTGCCGACCTTGAGCCGCCTCGACCGGCCCGCGCAAGAGCGCCGTATCGCCCGCTGGCGCGCGGAGTTTGACGCACTGCTGGCCGAAATCGCGGCAGACCGTTGACCGTCATTTGAAGCATTAAGTTTCACCCTTGCAGGAGTTTCTGCCGCTCCTGCAACGGGAGCACACGGGCAGAAACTCCTGCATCATCTCAAAACCAAGTCTATGCAGGAGGAACTGAAATGGGAACTTTGCACACTTTGCCCTTACACGAACGCCCGGCGGCGCGCTTGAGTTACGTCGGTTCCGGTGGGGTCAGCCAGGTCGAACTCCTGGCACTCCTCATCGGCGGCCCGGATCAACTCGACATCGCGCAAGCCGTGGTGCAACGCTTTGGGGACACGCTGCCCCAGGCGTTGACCGATGAACTACTCAGCATCCCCGGCATCGGGACAGCAACCGCAGCGCGGATTCGGGCGGCACTGGAGCTAGGACGGCGTTTTGCCCACGGGCAAGACAACGACCGGCGACAGATCAGCAGTCCAAGCGACGCGGCAGACATCCTGATGGCCCTCATCGGCCACGCTGAACAAGAGTGCTTCGCCGTGCTGTATCTGGACATCCGCAACCGCGTGCAGGATCAGGAGATTCTGTATCGCGGCACGCTCAACACCACGCACATCCGTCCCGCCGAAATCTTCCGTGGTGCGGTACGGCGCAATGCGGGCGCGGTACTGGTAGGGCACAACCACCCTTCGGGTGATGCTAGACCCTCGCCGGAAGATTATGCGATGACCCGCAACTTGATCGAGGCTGGACGACTGGTGGAGGTCGATGTCGTCGATCACGTGATCATCGGGCGTAACCGTTGGGTAAGCTTGCGCCAGACCGGTGGTGAACTCTGGGAAGCGCCATTGGAGGTGCTGAAATGAGCGCCGGTGTGGCTTTACCCGACGCCTGGCACACACGCCAGTTCACTAAGGTGGCAAACGACGATGCGTTAACCGCTGTTGAAACTTGTCTGGACAGCCCCGCTGTTACTGCGACACCGACACCGCCGACCACTGTGCCTACCCAATGGGAAGACCTGGTGGCTGGCCGGTTACGGCAGTGTCACTTACCGGCTGGCGTCCTGGAACGCCTCATTGCTGATGCCGTGGCTGACACGATGGCGACAATGGCCGCGACGTTGGAACGCCAATTGCGCTTCCGCATCCATCGCGAGCAACGGGCGCAATTGCAGACCTGTGACGATTACTGAGTAACATTGTGTTTTCCCCGCAGGGAGACGTAGCCCTCCCTGCTCTCAAGGGAACTCCGGCGCTACGTCTCCCTGCGGCAATCCCAAGACCCGCAAGGAGAGAAAATGTCTGTCATCACCCGTTTCCCCAAGTTATCCGCTGTCCGTCCCCGTGTCTGGCGCTGGCCGTCCCTGGCCTGGTGGCAGTGGGGCAAGCTCGTCGGCGCAGTGTTACCGCTGCTGTGTTGGTTGAGTGGCGTGCGTCACCCGTTGGCCTGGGCCGTGGCGCTGCACCTGTTCTGTGACTTCACGGCGCAGAGTGCTACGACCGTGACCGGCAAGGAACATCACGAATGGCGCATCCTGGCTTACCACGGCTTCATCGCCGGGGGCTGGCCGGGTTTGCTCGTGGCCGGTCTGCCGGGTTTGTTGATCGGGGCAGTGACACACAGCCTCATCGATGCCGCCAACAAGTTCGGCTTCGATGATTGGCGCGGCCCCGTCCTTGACCAACTGAGTCACGTGGCATTGATCGTGTTGTTGTATTCGTTGTCATAACTTTCTTCCGCGTATTGGTCAACTCCGTAAGTGCTGACATCGTTTGACGATTCCAGCACTCTGCGACTCTATGTCGCGCATCCGCAAGGGAAGCGGACGAGGACGCACAGCGTCTTTCTCCGCTTCCCCAGCCTTTTCCCTTGCATCTTACATCCTTTCTCATCCACAGGACCGCGCTGCGTGCGGCTCTGCTTTTCGCAGAATACGTTTTTCCCCGGCCGGGAGGCGCACCGTTTCCCCGCCAGGGGATGCTGTGTGCCACCTTGCCACCAAATCTATCTTGAGCAAAGGAGGCTCAACAATGCAACTGACCTGTTTGAACGAAACCTTGAGTGTTGGCCTGAGCCGGGTGGGACGCGCAACGTTCCCTCGTGCCAGTGCATTGCCCATCTTGGGCCACGTTTTGTTGGACGCCACGCCCGGCGCGCTGACCCTCGCGGCCAGCAACCTGGAATGGCACGTCGTCCAGCAGATTCCCGCCGAGGTTACCGACCCTGGGCGCGTCACCGTCCCTGCGGCGGCCTTCGCCGAGTGGGTCAAGATGCTGCCCGGCGGTCTGACCTCGGAACTGACGCTGGACGCCACGTCCCTCACGTTGTCCGTAGCCTGTGAGCCGGTCAAGGCCAGCTTTCGCGGTCTGGACGCGACGGAGTTCCCGCTTCTGCCGGAACCTGACGCCGACAGCGTGGAAGTCGAGGCCACGGCCTTGCGCGCCGCGCTGACCCGCGTGGCGTTCGCCGCCTCGGAGGACGCTGCACGTCCGGTGTTGATGGCCGTGCTGGCGCACTTCGCGGGACAGACCCTCACGCTGGCGGCTGCCGATGGCTACCGCCTGTCCGAGGCGCAAGTCCCGCTGGCTGCGCCGGTCGCTGCGCCCTTCGATGTGCTGATCCCCGCGCCGGTCCTGGCCGAGGTGCAACGGTTGTTGGGCCGCGAAGGGACGGTGACGCTGTCTGTCACCGACCTGCGCGACCGCATCGCCTTGCACTTCGACGCGACCACGGTGGTCTCCCAAGTCGTGGCCGGGACCTACCCCAACTACAAGGCGGTGATCCCGACCAGTACGGCGACGGAGGCGACGATGGAACGCGCGGCGGTGCTCCACGCTTGCCAGCGGGCGCGCATCTTTGCCCGCGAGGTAGGTGGCATGGTGCGGCTGCACCTCAATGACACTGGCCTGACGGTGACGGCGGAGTCCGCGACGGGCGGCGAGGGGAGCACGGTCGTCCCGCTGGTGGATCAGCAGGGACCCGCGCTCGACATCGCCTTCCAGGTGGGCTTCCTCATCGAAGCATTGGCCGCATTGGATACCTCACTGGTAGGGCTACGCTTCAACAGCGCCCTGCAACCGGGTGTCATTGGCTTGACCAATGCAGACACCTTCGTCCACGCCGTGATGCCGATGGAGGCAGGTAGGTAGACAGTGCGCGAAGGATTCGCGCGGCGGTAGACGGTAGACAGGGGGAAAGAGGGCTTTTCCCAGTCTAGCGTTGAGCAGCGAGCTGTTTACCTGAGCGATTAAGAAGCCAAATTGTGATCCTGTGTGTTTATCAGTCATTTGGAGACGGAAGACAGCCGACTACCGACAGGGCAACATCCCTTTTCCCTTCCCCCTCCCTCCGCCCCGTCTACTGTCGCGCGAATCCTTCGCGCTCTGTCTACCGTCTACCACCCGCAAAAAGGAGCTATTCCAATGAACCCTATCCTGACCTTTCAAGAAGATGTAAACCCGTTGTTGACCGAGTTGGGCAGCTACATCGCCCAACACCCGGATGTGACACTGTTGTGTCCTGTCGCGCGTCCGCTGCCCGGCCTGCCAATGATCCCGGAGAATGCCGAACACCTCTACCGCAACTACCGGCACTATCTCCAAACCCCGTGGGGCCTGGCAACGTACACCGACATCCGCTATCACCAGTATCCGCAGCTCTCCTACGCTGGCCTCTACTCTCTGGTCGAACCAAAGCCGGACGTCGTATGTCCCCGGCCTACCGTGCCGGAACGCGCAGTGGCCGTTGTCCAGCCGTTAAACGGCTTGACGGCGGTCTACGCTGGCGACAGCCTGACAGCGGAAATGCTGGCAACGACGCCGGTGTGGGAAGGCAAGCTCACGCTGCCCGACCACTGGAACGAACTCGATGTGTTGGCGCTGGTGCGCCGTGAGTTGGCTCAGGCGGGTGCGCCCTGGTATCCGGGGGCGCTGTACGCTGAGCGCGTAGCTTACCCCTGGCTCACGCCAGAGGGCTTGCCCGCGCAGACCGCGTACATCGCCAACGGCGAGGTGCGCTTGCCCGTCAGCGGCTACGTCATCGAGCCGGACAGCCAGGAGGTGGTGTACCTGAGCCTGGTGGGGCACAAGACCGCCGCACGGAGTATCTGGGGATCGCTGAACACGATGCACCAGCGCAAGTTGACGTTGGACGCACCGGGGTTGCATACCACGGTGATTTCATCGCACAACTACGCCACCTACACGGCCTCCGTGGACGCCGACACCGGCCTGCTGCGGATGCAGATCGTCGACCGCCGCGCGTTGGCCGCCGACGTGGAAGACCGGGCCTACCTGGTCATCCCGCGCGGTCTGGACGCGGCAGCCAGCGATTCAGCTTTCGCCGTGCGCCTGGGTGCAGTATTGCCCATCGGTGTGCCGGCGCAGTGGGGTGCTAAGTTGCGCGAGGTCGGCGACGACCTGGGCCTGGTGCGCCCGTGCTTGTGCGGTGGCGACGTGGGCGCGGCCTATGCCCTCACCGCTGATGAACAATGGCTGGACTTGATCGCGGGCTTGTTGCGCGATGATCCGGCCTTCGTGATTCCTGAGACGTTGTAAAGCGTGTAAGACGTAGAGCGTAACCTTACGCTTTACGCCTTACGAGCCGGGGGAGGCACAGTGGCCTCCTCCGGGAGACCCTGTGCCGACCTCTTTCACTAATCTTACGCTTGGAGGTATACGAAATGGCACGTCTAATCAATGCAGAAGTGTTGGGGTTCTTTGCGACCCCACCGAGTGTCACCGCGTTACTCGCGGAATGGCTACAGGCCCCGCAAGGCGAGAAACTCTGGCGGCTCCTCGATCCCTGCTGTGGCGAAGGCGTCGCTGCCGCGCAACTGGCGACCACGCTCGGCGGCCCGGTAAACACCTGGGGCGTCGAACTGAGTCCCAAGCGCGCCGAACGCGCTGCGGCGGTGCTGGACAAGGTCCACAACACCGCCTGGCAAGCTACGCGGGTGAGTAAGGAATCCGTGTCGTTGCTTTGGTTGAACCCCCCGTACGATACCGATTTGGACGGCGACAGCAAGCGGCTGGAAATCGAATTCCTGCGCACGGCGCTGCCCACGTTGGTCCACGGTGGGGTCTTGGTCTACATCGTGCCCCAACACCTGTTGGGCTACCGCGACGTGGCCCGGCTGTTGTCCGGCCACTTTGAGAACATCAGTGTGCGCCGTTTTCCTGACGGCGAATACGAACGTTTCAAGCAAGTCGTGGTGCTGGCACGGCGCAAGCCCTACAGCACCCCGACCGAGGAAAGCCTGGACGTCTTGCGCGCCTTGCGCGACGCCGATCTGCCGCCGTTGGGCGCGCCGCCCGAACGCTGGCTGCGCGAGTTGCCGCCCGCACCGCTGAAAGCCAAGTGTGTGCGCGTCGATCTTAGCGACCGCGAGCAGGTGGCCCTGGGCTACGCCTTGGAATGGCCGGAGGCGCTGCGGCAAGCCTTGCACCCGCAAGGGCACGTGCCGTTCTGTCCGCCAATCCCGCTCAAGAAGGGCCACGTGGCGATGCTGATGGCCTCTGGGCTAATGGGGACACTGCTCATCCGCAAGGACGGGCAGCGCCTCTTGGTCAAGGGCCGTGTGCGCAAAGTGCAGGACGTGTCCACCGAGGAGACGGAGAAGGGCGACGTGATCACCATTCGTCGCGACCGCTTCACCACCACGGTGGGCGTCGTTTCCAGTGAGGGCGTGCAAGTGCTGGATGACGTAGCCGGGTTGACTGCCTTTATGGAAGACTACGGCGAGGAAATCGCCGCTGAAATCCTGAAGCATCCCCCGCGCTACGACCTGAAGCCGACCACGGCGGAATGGCAGCACCTGAGCACGCTGGGCAAGAACCGCGCGGCGTTGCCGGGCCAGGCCGAAGCCGGACTGTTACCGGTGCAGAAGCACGTCGCTGTCGCGCTGACGCGCACATTGAAAGTGCAAAGACACGCGCTTCTGCAAGGAGAAATGGGTGCGGGGAAGACGACCATCGGGCTGGCGACCATCGACGCGCTCAACGCCTACCCCGCGCTGGTCATTGGTCCGCCGCATCTGGTGGAGAAATGGCTGCGCGAGGCCGCCGAGGTCATCCCCGGTGTGCAGGTACGCGAGCTGCGCAAGGTGGGGCGCAATGGCGACCCGCACGACATCAACGATGCACGGGAGTTTGTCGAAGACTGGCAGGCCGGGCGCTTGGGCGACAAGGCCATCGCCATCATCTCCGAGACCAGCGCCAAGCTGGGCTCGGGCTGGCGCGGGGCCACGGCAACGCGCTACACGCTGCTGCGGCCCAAGCCGCGCCGCGATGAACGCGAGGTCGATCCGGCAGTCGTGCAACGCGAGCAGTTCCGCAAGGCCGTGCAAGCCTACAAGGAGGCGCGGAAGACGTTGCTGGAACTGCGCACTGGCGACGACGCCACTGCCCTGGCGCAACAACGCGCCACGGTGGAACGGCTGCGCCGGTCGGCGTTGCAGATCGCTACGCCCATCCCGGTGTGTCCTGACTGTGGTCAAGTGCAGCAGGAACGCAATGGCTTGCTCTTGTCGGCCAAGTTGTTTGACAAGCAGCCACGCCATTGCGACCGGCCACACGTGGGTTGGGCGCGGGATGCGCAAGGCAGCAAGCTGCGCGACGACGACGGTCAGCCTATGTGGGTCTGGGACGTCGAACACGAACACGCGCCACGCTGTACCAATGCGCTGTTCGAGTTCGGGGATCAGTTCCGCCGCTGGCCCATCGCCGACTACCTGCGCCGCAAGTGTCGCCACGTCTTCAAGCTGCTGATCGCCGACGAGGTGCATCAGTTCCGCAGCAAGGACAGCGACCGCGGGCGGGCCTTCCACCACCTGATCACCGCGACGCAGTATCATCTGGGAATGACGGGCACCGTCTACGGGGGGAAGTCCACCTCGGTCTTCTACCTCTTCTACCGCCTGTTCCCCCAAGTGCGCGCGGCGTTCCCCTTCACCGGGGAAAAACAGTGGGCGGCCAAGTATGGGGTGCTGGAAACGCGGCAATATGGGACGAAGGGCAGCACGGACGACGATGCGACTGAGTTCGGGAGCTTCAACGCCACCCGGCGCGGGCGCGTCACCGTCACCGAGAAACCCGGCGTCTCCCCGGCGATCCTCTCGCAGATCGTCGATCACGCGATCTTCCTGTCCTTGAAAGACCTCGGTGTGGGCCTTCCGGCCTACCGCGAGGAAGCCTTGCCCCTGGCGATGACGCCGCAGCAAAGCGCGCAGTACCACCGGATGGAAGGGGCGCTGCGTGCGCAAGCGCGGCAGTTCCCTAGTTGGCTGTCCACGTGGCTGCAATGGTCGCTCGCGCGGCCCAACTCTGCCTTCCGTCCGGAAATCGTGGAGAAGCAGCGCCGGGACGACGACGGCAATGTCATCGACGTCACCGCGTTTATGGAGTTGCCGGAGATCGTCGCCGGCGTGGATGCCACAACCGGCTCCACGGGTGAAGTCGTGTACGTGCCCAACGGCAACGACGGCTTGCCCAAGGAAGCCTGGTTGGTGGACTTCGTGAAGGCCGAGAAAGCCGTAGGGCGCAAGACGCTGGTCTTCGTGCGCCAGACGGCCACGCGCGACATCCAGCCGCGCTTGCAGGCGGTGCTACGCCGTGGGCAGTTGCGCGCGCAGGTGCTCTACGCCAACGTGGACACCCGCAAGCGCGAAGCTTGGGTCAACCGCCACGCGCCGGGGTTGGATGCTTTGATCTGTAATCCGATCCTGGTCCAAACTGGACTCGATCTTGTCCAATTTGCGACCATCGTGTTTTTTGAGATGGATTACGATTTGTTCGGTATCTGGCAGGCGATGCGCCGCGTGTGGCGCTTGGGACAAACCAAGCCCGTCAAGATCATCTTCACCTCGTATACCGGCACGCTGGAAGAACAGGCGCTCCGGTTGATTGGACGCAAGATGAAAGCAGCCCAGTTGCTCTACGGCGACGAGGTCGGCGGCGCAATCGTGCCCGACGATGGGGAGAACTTCCTCACCGAGTTGGCGCGCGCGGTGCTCGCTGATCAAGCCTTGCCCGACCTGAAGGCGCTCTTTGCCGAGGCGCGGCCTGAAACGGGCAGTCCCCTGGGGAGTCCCACCGCGGTCAGTCCACGCTTGCCGGTCATCAATGCCGACCAGGTGCGGCACCTGTGGGAAGCGCAGCGCGCTCGCGAGGTTGCCAAGGCGCAACAACGCCAGGAACGACGACAGCAGCGCGTCGTACAGCAGTTGCACCAGGCGGGTCTCAGTGTGCAACAACTGGGGATGTTCTGAGGAGGGCGCAATGTCTACCCTGGATCAACTCTCGCTGTTTGACACTGCTCCGGCAGTGGAAGACCTGGAAATGCCACTGATCTATGCGTATACCCGTGCGCAAGCCTTGGAAGACGGTGTGCTCGTCGATGTGTCAGAGCTGGCGCGCGAGGCGGGCTTTGTCTGGCCGGTGGCCCTCACCGCTGCGGTGTGGGCGCTGGTGGAAGACATTCCGCCCCGCTATCGTGCCTGGCAGACCGTTGAGGGGCGCTTGTACGATGTGCTCTGGATGGCCTATTGTGCCATTCGCAGCGCCGAGCACAGTAGCACGGAACTGCGTTATACGTTGTTGCTGGATCACGGGCGACATCGTTACCTGACGCTCAAACTGGTCACCGGCCCTGGCGACCACGGCGAGCCGGTGGTGACGATTATGTTGCCTGACGAGGATTGAGGTACTGCCTAACCTGGCAACCACCGGTTGCCCTTTACGACAAAGACCCTGTGTTACGACACAGGGTCTTTTTCTTGGTCTTTACTGGTAAAGGCAGCGGTGTACGGCAATGATGTTTCCAGGCCCCACCACATTGCCGCACGGCGCAGGTCAATGTAAGTGACGACCACGATCCACACCGCGATCACCATTGCGGCCAACGTCCCGAATGGACTGT
>Ga0209723_1001987_pt1 | contig 29259 bp, 20 predicted proteins | sample BiotimSIPDNA_2_FD_185750 | JGI IMG/M metagenome (GOLD analysis project Ga0209723, IMG submission 185750) | Anaerobic biogas reactor microbial communites from Washington, USA - Biogas_R2 time_0 SIP DNA (SPAdes) (version 2) | ecosystem: Engineered > Bioreactor > Anaerobic > Unclassified | place...
AGACCACACGCCGCCACCGATGGTGGGGGTGATGTGCGGGGTTTCGCGCGAAGTGCCTCTTGAGGCCCTGCGACAAGCGGGGTAGGGAGGCAGCTGTCGCCCCCCACGCGGGGGCGTGGATTGAAACCTGGTCGAAGGCATAGACCAGGCCCTGCCACGCCGTCGCCCCCCACGCGGGGGCGTGGATTGAAACCGGTGGCGACGCTATGGATGCGAGGCCGAGGCGGGTCGCCCCCCACGCGGGGGCGTGGATTGAAACCTGACGCCGGGGTGGCAGCGGTCCGCCGGATGCCGGTCGCCCCCCACGCGGGGGCGTGGATTGAAACCGCGATAGAGGCCCTCCGCACTACTCGCCATGCCGTCGCCCCCCACGCGGGGGCGTGGATTGAAACTTCGAGGAGGAGAGGCCGTGCATGTGCAACCTGTGTCGCCCCCCACGCGGGGGCGTGGATTGAAACATCCGGCGCGCGCAGGCCGGCGACGATCACGCGGGTCGCCCCCCACGCGGGGGCGTGGATTGAAACGATGCTGGTAGACACCATCGACATCATCGGACGCTGTCGCCCCCCACGCGGGGGCGTGGATTGAAACACGCCAGAGGCGCAGCGGAACTGGGCGCTCGGTCGTCGCCCCCCACGCGGGGGCGTGGATTGAAACTGGTTTTCTATCGAGGGACCAGAACAACGTTGTGTCGCCCCCCACGCGGGGGCGTGGATTGAAACTCACGAGGCGAAGGCGCTCGTGTTCTCGCTGGAGTCGCCCCCCACGCGGGGGCGTGGATTGAAACGCTCGAACGCCAGTCTGATCCCGCCGATACCTGCGTCGCCCCCCACGCGGGGGCGTGGATTGAAACTGGATCGCTATCCGCGAGCCGATCGAGGAGGCGAGTCGCCCCCCACGCGGGGGCGTGGATTGAAACACGCAGCAACTCATGGCCTGCGCGGCGTTGTGTGCGTCGCCCCCCACGCGGGGGCGTGGATTGAAACACGCGCCTGCAGATACCGCGCGGCATATATGCGGGTCGCCCCCCACGCGGGGGCGTGGATTGAAACAGAACGCGTCACAGGTCCAATGCGGCGCACAGAGTCGCCCCCCACGCGGGGGCGTGGATTGAAACATCGAACGCCTCGTCACGCGACCACGCACGCGTCAAGTCGCCCCCCACGCGGGGGCGTGGATTGAAACCGCGACGACCTCGCCTCAGCCAAGTCTGAGATGGCGTCGCCCCCCACGCGGGGGCGTGGATTGAAACTCAGCTACCGCTGGGACGGCAGCACGTCGCACTGTCGCCCCCCACGCGGGGGCGTGGATTGAAACGCGACGATCCGCACACGCACGATGGGCACGACCGAGTCGCCCCCCACGCGGGGGCGTGGATTGAAACTTCGTCCGGCTTGCCGGGGAAGAGAAGCTGCAGGCGTCGCCCCCCACGCGGGGGCGTGGATTGAAACATGCTGGCTTGGCGCTTAGTCAAGCCGGACTTCAGTCGCCCCCCACGCGGGGGCGTGGATTGAAACGAAGACGTTTGGGACGAGCTTACCGGCTACTACGGGTCGCCCCCCACGCGGGGGCGTGGATTGAAACTATGCGTATGCGGAGACTGACTCTGACGGCTTCGTCGCCCCCCACGCGGGGGCGTGGATTGAAACTGCCTCGACTCCGGGGAGATGGTTCAGCCTCCGGTCGCCCCCCACGCGGGGGCGTGGATTGAAACTCCGCGAACGTGCTGCCGGTGTCGAGCGCAGTGACGTCGCCCCCCACGCGGGGGCGTGGATTGAAACTGGCCGCACGTTGCCCGAGTCATTCGCGAGGTGGGTCGCCCCCCACGCGGGGGCGTGGATTGAAACCAGGTCACGCTGAAGTAGTATCTGTAGCTCACCGTCGCCCCCCACGCGGGGGCGTGGATTGAAACTATGTGCCGGCATCGGTGGACTCGAACTCGGGCGTCGCCCCCCACGCGGGGGCGTGGATTGAAACGAAACCACAAACCTGGCCTGACTCTCCAAGCCAGTCGCCCCCCACGCGGGGGCGTGGATTGAAACGCACCATCGACTAGAAGGGGGATGTAACGTGACCAGTCGCCCCCCACGCGGGGGCGTGGATTGAAACCATCGCTAGCCGCTGCGCCTCCCAACCGTCCAGCAGTCGCCCCCCACGCGGGGGCGTGGATTGAAACCCGCACCCGTCCTCCGCCGCATCGCCTGCACCTGCGTCGCCCCCCACGCGGGGGCGTGGATTGAAACGTTGAGGTTCCGCACTCCGGCGCCAGTCCGCTCGTCGCCCCCCACGCGGGGGCGTGGATTGAAACGTCGCCCCACATGTCCGGCGTTACGTGCAGTGTCGTCGCCCCCCACGCGGGGGCGTGGATTGAAACGGGCAACGTGCGGCCAGAGGTGCCGGTCATCGCCCTCGTCGCCCCCCACGCGGGGGCGTGGATTGAAACATCTGTGCGATCAGGGTCTGCTTCACCGCGTTGAGTCGCCCCCCACGCGGGGGCGTGGATTGAAACCTACCCAAGTAGCGCTGCTGGCGGGGTTGAAGGGTCGCCCCCCACGCGGGGGCGTGGATTGAAACAACGATCGGGGCGAGGTGTTCCGGGGCCGCGAGGGTCGCCCCCCACGCGGGGGCGTGGATTGAAACACTACGAGGGCGCGACGGTCACCCCCGCGCACGGTCGCCCCCCACGCGGGGGCGTGGATTGAAACCAAGAGGGCACGTAGTACCCAGGGGCGCGGGTCCCAGTCGCCCCCCACGCGGGGGCGTGGATTGAAACCCGTCCGCGCGCACGATCGACGCGATCGAGGGCGTCGCCCCCCACGCGGGGGCGTGGATTGAAACGAGTACGGTTTCCCCTGCCACATGCCCGACGGAGTCGCCCCCCACGCGGGGGCGTGGATTGAAACGGGTGCAACCAATCGTGGCAGAATCGGAACCAAGGTCGCCCCCCACGCGGGGGCGTGGATTGAAACCATGATGGATCGCCTCCTGGCGCGGAGGTTCGCCTGTCGCCCCCCACGCGGGGGCGTGGATTGAAACTAGATGGCCCACACCGGACGCACACCGCACTACAACGTCGCCCCCCACGCGGGGGCGTGGATTGAAACCTGCAAGGCCTTGCGGACGCCTGGGGCGATGGTGTCGCCCCCCACGCGGGGGCGTGGATTGAAACGATCTGGCCCGTCCCGTCCCCGACCACGTTCGCGTCGCCCCCCACGCGGGGGCGTGGATTGAAACAGCTTCGCCTGGGAGCGGGCCACGAACCACGGCGAGTCGCCCCCCACGCGGGGGCGTGGATTGAAACGGCCAGGTCAGCGGCCGACGGCAGGCCTACGTGGTCGCCCCCCACGCGGGGGCGTGGATTGAAACCGCATCATCCGCGACGTTTGCCGCGTGGGGGATACCGTCGCCCCCCACGCGGGGGCGTGGATTGAAACCGAAGTTATCGTCCCCGAGGGCCGGGGTGTTGGGGTCGCCCCCCACGCGGGGGCGTGGATTGAAACCGGCGGTCCCTCGGGCGTCCGCGACAGCTACGAGAGTCGCCCCCCACGCGGGGGCGTGGATTGAAACGCGTGCACACGCTCGAGCTGCCTGCCTGAGATCCGCGTCGCCCCCCACGCGGGGGCGTGGATTGAAACTACCGCCCCTTACCCGGCCCCCCCTTCGCTTGCCCGTCGCCCCCCACGCGGGGGCGTGGATTGAAACATCGGTGAGGCGGACCGATACGGGCACCAGGAGGGTCGCCCCCCACGCGGGGGCGTGGATTGAAACCTTGAAGACCACTCTATGGGTTGGCCTGTCTGAGTCGCCCCCCACGCGGGGGCGTGGATTGAAACTGGCGGCGGGCAGACGCCCTGGCCGCCCTCGATCGTCGCCCCCCACGCGGGGGCGTGGATTGAAACCGGAACGAATAGCGGTGAAGGTGACGGAGCCACACCGTCGCCCCCCACGCGGGGGCGTGGATTGAAACGCGGGTGTAGGTGCTACCCATTGCGGGCTGTCCTTGTCGCCCCCCACGCGGGGGCGTGGATTGAAACCCCACCTGGTGCGCGTTCTGCTGGCTCACATCCGTCGCCCCCCACGCGGGGGCGTGGATTGAAACGAGGACCACGCCCGCGTGAGCTTCATCCTTGGAGCGGTCGCCCCCCACGCGGGGGCGTGGATTGAAACACCCTGGGGCCCCCCAAGGGGCCCCACGAACCGGTCGCCCCCCACGCGGGGGCGTGGATTGAAACGCCTGCCGGCGGCCGCCGATCTGGCCGAGTGCGTCGGTCGCCCCCCACGCGGGGGCGTGGATTGAAACATCCTGTTCGTTCCCCTTTCGGTGTGCTAGTAGGGTCGCCCCCCACGCGGGGGCGTGGATTGAAACATCACGCTCGGTACACCCACCCCTAGCCTCCCCGTCGCCCCCCACGCGGGGGCGTGGATTGAAACCCTGAGCCCTAGCGCGTCCCCGTACTGCCCCACCTGTCGCCCCCCACGCGGGGGCGTGGATTGAAACATCCTGCTCGGTACACCCACCCCTAGCCTCTGCGAGTCGCCCCCCACGCGGGGGCGTGGATTGAAACTCTGCACTCTGGCAGAAGATCATCGACGCACTGGTCGCCCCCCACGCGGGGGCGTGGATTGAAACCTCGACCTCCTCACTGATGCCGCCTGCGCCCTCGTCGCCCCCCACGCGGGGGCGTGGATTGAAACTGAAAATAGTTGCCAACTATTTTTCGCGCCACCCAGTCGCCCCCCACGCGGGGGCGTGGATTGAAACTGCGGGTCAAACTGAGGGTATATGACGAGAATATACGTCGCCCCCCACGCGGGGGCGTGGATTGAAACTGTCACTCGGAGCCGGCGCAGCATCTCGCGCCAGTCGCCCCCCACGCGGGGGCGTGGATTGAAACATGCCGGATCCCGCAGCCAACGCGACCGCGATCGCGTCGCCCCCCACGCGGGGGCGTGGATTGAAACAGTGCGCCGCCAGCGGCGTCGCGGAGCTCGTCAGGTCGCCCCCCACGCGGGGGCGTGGATTGAAACCCCCTATCGGCCCTTCTGGTTTGCCTGCGATCACGTCGCCCCCCACGCGGGGGCGTGGATTGAAACTACCAGGTCGCCATGCGCTACCTCCCTAGGCCCGTGTCGCCCCCCACGCGGGGGCGTGGATTGAAACCCAGTCGAACCCCTCGGCCTCAAGCTCCTTTGCTGTCGCCCCCCACGCGGGGGCGTGGATTGAAACGCCGCGCCCGGTTCGACCGAGGCGGAGCAGACCTGTCGCCCCCCACGCGGGGGCGTGGATTGAAACACCGATACAACCAACAACGCGAACCGTGTGTATGGGTCGCCCCCCACGCGGGGGCGTGGATTGAAACCACCGGTGGAGACTGCGTACGTCACGACTGCGGACGTCGCCCCCCACGCGGGGGCGTGGATTGAAACCTCTCCAGGGTGTGGGTACAGGTGGAGGTGCGGGGTCGCCCCCCACGCGGGGGCGTGGATTGAAACCCCAAAAGGATTGCAACAAGCCGGGCTTCTCCGGTCGCCCCCCACGCGGGGGCGTGGATTGAAACGTCGCCCCTGCCTTCACCGGGCGCGCGCGCGATGCGTCGCCCCCCACGCGGGGGCGTGGATTGAAACGCTCGCAGACAGGGCGCGTGACCAGATCGCAACGGTCGCCCCCCACGCGGGGGCGTGGATTGAAACGTGCCCACTCGGTCTGGTCCCATCGGTGGACCTGGTCGCCCCCCACGCGGGGGCGTGGATTGAAACGCCTGGGTTCTCGCCCAGTCCGGTCAGGAAGTCTGTCGCCCCCCACGCGGGGGCGTGGATTGAAACCACGGCGTCGATGGACAGGGGCCCGAAGGGCGCGGTCGCCCCCCACGCGGGGGCGTGGATTGAAACCAGGGTCACCGTGTCCCCGTCGATGCGGTAAACGCGTCGCCCCCCACGCGGGGGCGTGGATTGAAACGCCGATCTGCTGATTGAAGCTCGGTCCGAGTGCAAGTCGCCCCCCACGCGGGGGCGTGGATTGAAACGTGGTCCTCCCAAGGAGGGCTGGCCTGGCCGAAGTCGCCCCCCACGCGGGGGCGTGGATTGAAACTCGTCGTCGCCCGCGTCGCCCGAGTCCTGCACGGTCGCCCCCCACGCGGGGGCGTGGATTGAAACACGGACGTTCGGTCCGTTCGCCTCACGCCCGCCCGTCGCCCCCCACGCGGGGGCGTGGATTGAAACTGTCGCCAGGTTAGGAACGGGTCGCGCGTTCGTTCGGGTCGCCCCCCACGCGGGGGCGTGGATTGAAACCGCAAGCGCATCGCCCTGACGGCCCCCCGCAGCATGTCGCCCCCCACGCGGGGGCGTGGATTGAAACGCCACCGTGCCGGCACGGCGCTGATAGGTGAAACGTCACCCCCCGCTGACGAGCAGCGTCATCGAGACGCTGCCCGTGCGCTGTAGCTGGCCGGCCGCAGGGGCCTCGTGTCAGCGCTCGTGAAGGGAGGCACTCCGACGCGCCCGAAGCACCGAGCCAGACCAAGGAGCAGACACTGGCACGGCTGTCCGGAGAGGCCGACGAATGGCACGGATGACCAAGCGTGAACGCGTCCTGCGGGCCGTCGCTTTCGACGAGGTGGACCGGGTGCCGGTCTACGACATCCTGCAGAACGATGCCATCATCGAGCACTACTCCGGCATGCGGTTCGCCCCGGGCAATGGGGCGCGGATAACGGCGCTGGCGGTTGGGCGCGCGCTGGATCTAACACGCATGGCAGGCGGCCCTATCGAGAACCCTCAGACGGTGCGCCAAGCTGGCGGCTTTACCTGGCAGCAGGCGCGGTGGACCTCGTGGATCACCGAGCGACCCTTCCATGACGAGGCGACCGCTGCCGCGTGGATCCGAGAGGACATCGCGCGCGCGGATGCCGCGGTCTACCGCGAGGAGCACCGGCGCGCCTTCCACGGTATCCTCGACGAGCAGACGGCCCGTTTCGCTGAAGGTGACCCCGACGGCGACCCCACCGTCCACATCGTCGAGAGCCTCCCTGGCCTGACGCACATGTACCACAGCGTGGGCCACGAGTTGTTCGCCTACCTCCTGGCCGACGAGCCGGACCTGATCGAGGAGTGGATGGAAGCCCTCACGCAGGCGGAGTTGAGGCGCGTCGAATGCGTTGCCGATCCGGTCCGGATGCCCCTGGCGCTGACGGCGGACGACATCGCCTACAAGACAGGCCCTCTGTTCTCCCCCCGATGGCTCCGGTCCATCTTCATGCCACGGCTCAAACGGCTGAATGACGCTTGGCACGAGCGCGGGATCGCCTGCATCTTCCACTCGGATGGTTGCTTGTGGCCGGTGATGGATGACCTCATCGCCACAGGCATCGACGGGCTCAACCCACTGGAGGTCCTCGCCGGCATGACGCCGCGCGCCGTGAGGGAGCGTTACCCGGATCTCGTCCTGACTGGCGGGATCGACGTGAGCCAGCTCCTGGTGTACGGCACCCCCGAGGAGGTGCGAGCTGCGTGCCGTGATGCCATCGACGCCACGGGGGGACGCGGCTACCTCATCGGTTCGAGCACCGAGCTTCACTGGGAGGTCAAGCTCGAGAACGCGATTGCCATGATCGACACAGCGAGGGAGACCCCCGAGGGAGCGAAGTGACCTGACACACTGAGGATAGCGGTGTATCGTCATCAGCCACGGTTTCGAGCCGTTCACGGCTCTGGCACCCCTGGATCTCGACATCGTAGAGGGCGTCGTGGCCGGCTCTCGTGCTCGCCCCAGGTCCCCTCTTGTTGCGCTGGCCGCGCGAGAGGTCCGAGTCCGAGAGGCCCGAACCGGGGACCATGTGAAGGTGGTGCTAGAGATGGTCGTACTCGGAGCGGTCGCGCTCATGGGCGCCATGGGGGCGTGGTCGGGCGAGGGCGCCGTGGATCTCGGCTCCGCTCAGGTCGAGCTGCGCCACGGCGCAACGGCTCAGGAGGGCCGGTTGGTCGCCACCACGCCAGCGGCCATGGGCTACTACGAGCTGCTCCACACCACGGAGGCCTTGACGCTGGAGCCCGGAGCTCGGTTCCGCGTCACCTTCCGTTACCGACTCGAGGCCGCGGCGGACGGTGTCGAGCCCTATGTGCTCTTCCGCGCTCGAGCTGCCGTCGGAACCTTCGACACACCGATCACCTACATCGATCCCCATGGCGAGGTCGCCGAGTACACCGCCGAACTCCCGCTGAGGGATGACATGTACCTCATCCTTGGGGTGCACGGAGGCGGCAGCTTCGAGGTGTGGGACCTCGCGATCGATCCCCTGCCTGGCGGGCTTCGCCGTGTCCATCCCGAGGAGGACACCTCGCCTGTGACGAACCCCGGCAAGGGCTGGGCGATCCACTTCTACGACAATGGGGTACCGAGCTACGGCCAGCGGATCAACATCGAGTGGCCCTTCGAGTTCCCCGGGGCCGGCATGGCGTACTTTCGGCTGGCGTGGGCCTATCTTGAGCCCGAGGAAGGGGTCTACGACTGGAGCCTGATCGACCCCTGGTTCGACTACTTCGTTAGCCAGGGGCTCCAGGTCGGGTTCCGCATCACCTGCGCCGAGACCCACGACCTAGCCTACGCCACCCCCGAGTGGGTGCGCGAGGCCGGGGCCGTCTTCTACCAAATCCGCGAGGTGGAGGAGCCACACTTCGAGCCCGACTACGGCGACCCCATCTTCCTGGAGAAGCTCGATGGCTTCCTGGCGGCCTTCGCGCGGAAGTACGATGGGGATCCGAACGTCGCCTGGATCGATGTGGGCACCATCGGGGTGTGGGGCGAGGGGCACCCGGGTTACAGCGCTCAGGGACCCGTGTCGCAGGAGGTCTACCAGCGCCACATCGATCTGCACCACAAGCACTTCCGCGAGACCCGGCTCATCGCGAACGACGATTTCGGTGAGCCAGTGGCACTCTATGCTCGAGGTCTCGGCGAGGGACTGCGGGACGACTCGGTTTGCGTCTACGAGGACCCCTACTACCGGAGCACCCATCTCATGGAGCGGTTCTGGCGGCACGCGCCCACAGTGATCGAGACCGGCCACTGGGAGTGGGCCCTTCACGAGGGCACGTGGGATGCCGACGCCGTGCGCCAGTGTGTGGAGGACTACCATGCCAGTTGGGTCTCCGTGCACGCATTCCCCGATGACTTCCTCGCGGCCGAGGAGGACCTGGTCCGCGACTTGGCGGGCCGTATGGGATACTGGCTCTTCCTCACCGAGGCGGTCATCCCGCGCGCCCTACGTCCTGGCGATGGGTTTGCACTCCAGCTGCGGTGGGAGAATCGGGGCGTGGCGCCCCTCTACCGGAACTACGCCGTAGCCTTCGCGCTGCTCGACGAGGCCGGCGACCCCGTGTGGTCCGCCGGGGACGACCGCTGCGATCTCCGTCAGATCGGACCCGGCGAGGGATTGGAGACGGTGCACTCCCATCGGTTGCCAGAGTACCTGGCGCCGGGCTCCTACAGGCTCTGCGTCGCCCTATCACCCTCGGTGGAGCCCATCGCTCCGGCCATCGCCCTGCCGCTCGCCGGTCGCACGGACGGCCGTTGGCACCCTCTGGGGGAGCTGACCCTCGTGGCCAACAGGGAGTAAGGCCGAGGGCTGCGGAAAGGGATCGCAAAGCGGTCGACGCCTGTCTGCCGCCATAGGCCTCAGGGGCGGCGCTCCCGCCGGGTCTCGAACAAGACCGTTGGAGTCACCAGGCGTGACGTGTGGATGCGGCCCTAACCCATCCTCGGCGCGACGCAGCGGAAGCCGATGGTGGAGCATCGGTCGAGGCTTGGCCACAGGAGCAGGAACTTCGCGTGGGTCTCGATGGGCTGCTGGCCGCCGGGGAAGTACCAGCCCGAGCCCTCGGCCCGGAATGCGCTCCCGCCCCGCACCATCACGAAGCGATTCCAGCCGTCGTCCCGCTCACTCTCCGTCCACTCCCACACGCGGCCCCGCTCGAAGCTCTCACCCAGGATCTCGGCCGCGTGGTGCCACTCCAACTCCGTAGGCAGTCGCATCCTGGCCCAGGCCGCGTAGGCGCGGGCGTCTGTCAGGTCCACGTAGACAACGGACTCGTCGAGCAGCCCCTCCGGGCAGCGCTCCCCGCCCCAGTGCCTGAGGAACCCCGCCCCAACCTTCGGCCGATAGCCCGTCGCATCGAGGAAGGCCTGGAACTCCGCGTTCGTCACGCAGCGGGGCATCGTCCACAGGCTCTCCACCCGAGCCGTGAAGCGGTGCAGGATAGCGCCATCGAAGGGCGTGCCCGAGGTGTACTGAGACCACTGGGATAGGGGGACATCGGGGTCGGGGTAGCAGCCGCACTCGCGCCGCTGATGCTCGATCCGGAAGGCACGCTCAGTCCCCTCGACAGGCAGTAGCCCCGCCGCTTCGGCTCGTCGAGCATTCCAACCGAAGACGAGGGGCGGCGGCAGCGGCTCGGTAACCGGGCGCAGGCGCATCCACTCATCATCGGGTCCAGGCACGGGTCGCCCAGCCGCTGTAGACCGCTCCCGGACGAAGCGCAGGAGGTCCCCCGTCACGCGCTGAGGGGGCAAGGCGAGGATGGCGCCGAGGCGGTCGATGCTCGGAGCGAGGAGGGCACGGTCGCTCTCCATCTTCGGCGCCAGCTCTCGCCCGCTCCAAAGGTCGAAGAAGCGGTCGCCGCGCGGCTCTACGGCGAGCAACGGCTCGTCCAGGGGCTCCGGCGCGAGGTTCACGAGGGTCCAGAGCCGCACACCGTCGCGCTCCCACTCCGAGGCCTTCACCGATGGATGAGTGGGCTCGACGAGAGGCCGCCACGTACCCTCGCTGAAGTGTCCAGCGAACCTGCGGGCGATGGGGGCGGCGCGGCGGAGAAAGGCTCGATCCCCGGGGTACCAGGGGTTGGGAGAGCCGAACACGTTCTCCCAAACCATGATGCCGCTGCCGTTCAGCCACGCGGCCTGCAGCTCCTCAGTGTGCCGCTCGTTCCAACGGCGGATCTGGTGCTGCATGTGCCGCTGTTCGAGCCACTTCAGGCGAAGCACCCCGATCTCCGGGTAGCTGGGGAACCACTGGGCCCACGAACCGCTACAGCTCTGCATCTCCATAGCGGGGGGCTGGCCCTCCGGCTCGAAGGCGACGCCGGGCCGGACCGCGTCCGCCGCCTCGCGCAGCCCTGGGGACGTGGCGAGCATGGTATCCAGGAAGATGCCATCAGCCTCGATGGCGCCCACCAGATCGGCCAGCGCCTGGGCATCTGACACGCTCTCTCGGTGGGTGCCCACATCCCACGGGTTATAGGGGATGAAGACCCGGACTCGGCGTGCGTGGAAGCGTTGGACAGCGGCTCGCAGGGCCTCCAGGCCGCCAGGCATCTCCCGGAAGAAGTCGAACTGGTTCCGTTCGTCGGCGCCGATACGGGGGTAGGCTTGCCAGAGGACGACGGAGTCATACCCTCCGAACTCGCGCTCCGCGTCATCCAGCAGCTCATCGACGCGGATCCGCCCCGTGCGGGGATCGACGACGCGACGGTCGTAGAGGAAGAGGAAGCCACAGACGAAGTTGCTCGCCATCCATCGGAGGTCGCGGCGCCGGTAGAGGGAGTCGTCGAAACCGGGCGCGGGGAGGGGGGCGGCGAGCCACTCGCTCAGGGCGTCGGTAAGAGGCACGAACCAGCGCACGCGCCGGAGTTCGATGACGGCCGGCTCGGCGCGGTAGGTGCCATCCATGCCGAGGATCGGCCGGGCCACGAGGGTCGTGTAGTCGAAGTCCGGCACCGTAGTCTCGATGCTGAGAGGGTGCCACTCGCCGTCGGTGGGGATCGCGCCTGTGGCGGCCACGCCGCTCCAACCCCGCCATGCGGCGGTTGGCACGGAGGCGCGGTCGATGAAGTCGAAGGCGAGGCAGAGCTCGTCCGCACCCTCGATCCACCGGGCCTCCATCTCGACTCGAACGGCGCCCCCTGGGACCAGGTCGGCCGCCGCGACCCAGCCCATAGCGCCTCGGATCCAGGCGCGAACCCCGTCGTAGGAGACTGCCAGGTGCGCGCTCTCGGGGTCGTTGGACCGCTGACGGAAGGCATCACGCTCCGCCAGTAGAGCCGCGTACCACTCGTCCCACGTCTGATCTTCGCTGGGTCCGGCGTAGTAGAAGCCGTTCGTCGTGAGCGCCTGGGCGCCGTCGGGCCTCCACTGGCAGCACGCATCGGGTTCGAGGCATGCCATGTGCCAGGGGATCTCCGCCGCCGGCTGGGCGAGGCACCCTACGGCGAGGTGGGCTAGAGCCGCGAAGCTTCCAGCGATCGAGCATCTCATGATGCCAGCCCCAGATCCTTCCGCACCCGGTCTGCTACCGCCAGCGCGGCCTCCAGCGTGCGCAGATCGGACGCTGACGGTACCTCCCGCTCAACGCGGCAGATGGGCTCCAGCCCCAGGCCGCGGAGGTGTATCTTCGCGGAGAGTGGGTAATGGTGGCCGATGGCCGGTTCGAGGGCGGTGATGATGTCCTGGACGGACTTAGCCAGATCGGGCTCCTCGTCCCAGAAGGTACAGAGCCATCCGATGAGGTCGGGGTAGAAGCTGGCCGCGATCCCCGAGAAGCCGGCGCCACCCGCCCGCAGGGAGTGGAGGAGCGAGGAGGCATTGGCATTGTAGAAGCCGAGCGGCGTGCCCGCGACGGCGGCGGCCTTGGCGCCGATGAGCTCCAGGTCGCACGTGGTGTCCTTGTGGAAGAGGAAACGGCCGGTCCGGGCGAGTTCACCAAGTGTGCCGGGTGGGATGGCACGGTTGTTGGGCCCCGGACGCTCATAGAAGCCCAAGGGGATGGGGGCGGTGAGGTCCATGAGCTCCCCCAGCCGAGCCCTCCAGGTATCGTCCGACTCCTCGCCCACGGCGAGGTTGCCGGTGAGGATGACGGCGGCGCGGGCTCCGGCCTCGACCATGCGTCGGCAGTCGCCTGCCTGCAACGGGAGAGGGCCGCCAAAGGTGCCCGAGGCAACGACTGGGTGGGGGGCGGCGCGGGCGGCGACGCGTTCGCAGAGGGCGAAGCGTTCATCGAGGGTGAGAGCATCGAGCTCGCTGGAGCCGCAGACGGCGAACAGCCCCTTCGCGCCGCGCTCTAGGTACCAGTCGACCAGCCGGTCGAGCCCCGCCCAGTCGATGCCGCCGGCGGCGGTGAAGGGCGTGATCATCGTTGGGTAGACGCCGTGGGCCAGCGCTCGACGGTCCAATGTGTGGTTACCTCCGGGCGAGAGGTTTCCGCGGCGCGGACGCCATGCCCTGCCAGTGGTGCGGGTGTTGACCCGAGGGCTCGTGCTGACTATACTGCGGAACTACGGTTGCGGGATCGTCTAATGGCAGGACGCTGGGTTCTGGCCCCAGTAGTCTAGGTTCGAATCCTAGTCCCGCAGCCAATGCATAAAAATCGGGTTGTCATTCGAACCCCCATGGTTTGCTATGTCCGTGGGGGTTTGCGATTCTAGCCGCTCGCTGCACTGCGCCGGCTTCAACAGCGTGTGGTGCACCACATACGGGCCCTCCACCGGAACCTCGATGCGATTCACCACCGAACGGACGAAGCTGCCCGCCATCACCGAGTCCTCCTCCAACGCGCGACGGATCACCGCCATCCACGCCGACCACGACTCCTCATCCACCAACACGTCCGCATCGGCCACATCCAGCTCCGCCAGCGCCCGGTTCACGTCCTCCTCCGACGCCAGAAGCTCCTTATGAAGCGCCGTAAGCCTCGCGTTCAAGGGCTTCGCGTCCGCACCCTCGGCCACCGCATCCACCAGGCGGTCGATGTGGGCGGAGATCGCGTCACGCCGGCGACGCGCCGCCGCCACCGAACCCTCCAGCTCCTTCAGGCGCGCGTCCCCCTGCTGACGCCACCACGTCAGCGCCTCGTCGATCGCGTCAGGTGACATCGTCGCATCGAGCACCGCCTTGACGATCCGCGCCTCGTCCGCCGCCGACACCCGACGGCTCTTCGGACACTTCGAACACGCGTACGAGTGGTAGTACTTCCCCCCACGCCCCCGACCGCCACGAGCATGATAGGTGTTCCCGCACACCGCGCACTCCAGCAACCCCGTCAGGGGATGAACGATCTTCCGTGTCTGTGGCATCTCGCGCCCCTTCGACTTCGCCCGCTTCGCGCGCGTGTAATCCGGCTGCTGGCGCGACAAGCCCAGCCGCCGGAACTCCTCCTCGGTGATGACCGCCTCGTGCGCCCCCTCCATGAGAACCTCCTCGGGCGGGTCCGTGTGGTAGAGACGCGTGAGCAGGTGGCCTCGGACCGCGTGCGACGTGAGCACATGGTGGACCCGGCCACCTGTCCACATCTTGCCCTTGCGGGTGCGATAGCCCCGCTCGTTCAGGGCGTTGGCGATGTCCTTGATCCCCAGCCCGTCCTTCAGCCTGAGGCCGACCGCGAGCCGGATGACATCGGCCTCGCTGGGCACGGGGATCAGGTGCGCGTCCTCGGAGCGGTAGCCATAGGGCGGCGTGCCCCCGGGCCGCCGGCCCCGCTTCGCCGACTCGGCCATTCCCCGCTGGGTGCGCTCCCCGATCATCTCCGACTCGAACTCGGCGATCCCCGCCATGATGGTCAGCATCAGCCGGCCCATCGCCGTGTCGGCGAGGAAGTCCTGGGTGACGCTGCGCACATCGACGCCCCAGGAGCGCAGGCGGCCCACATACGCCAGGGTGTGCTCGGACTTCCGGGACAGACGGGAGAGCTCCCACGTGACGATGGTGTCGAACTCCTTGGAGCGCGCCGCCCGGATCATCTCCTGGAAGCCCGGCCGGTCATCATGCCGGCCCGACAGCGCCTCGTCCCGGTAGACCCGGTCGACGGTGAAGCCCGCGCGCTCGCAGTACGCCCGGCACTCGCGCTCCTGACCCGCGATGGGCAACTCGCGATCGGCCTGGCCTTGGGAGGAAACCCTCAGATAGAGCGCTGCGCGCGGCATGGTTACCACCTCTAGAGTGTAGATTCGGCCAGGTGGATTCCGAACCTTTCCAGCGATTTTGGGGAAAAGTTCGGGACGCGCCTACTCCTGGACGACGGCGACCAGGACCTCGCGCCGGGGGCCCTGGCGACTCGGGTTCTCGGGCACGGGCCAGACGCGCACGCTGAGGGTCGGGGCCGACCAGATGTCCTCGCTGGAGAGCGGCTCGCCCTCGCCGGGGTCGGGCATCATCGACCGCTTCCCTCTCAGCGGCACCCACCCGCGCTTCACGGGCTCGCGCAGGGTGTAGACCCGCCGCTCGGGCGCGATGGTCGCGCGCTGCCACGCGAGCGCCTCCTGAGGGAGCATCCGCCGGAAGGGCAGCCACGGATTCGAGGAGCTGCGCCGGAAGTAGATGCGGCGGTCGTCCACGATGGTGGCGAAGAGGGTCGCCTCGCGCTCCATGGCGATGACGGGCAGGCGGCGGAGAACCATCTCGTAGCTCGCGCCGGGGCACGCGTCCCGGATCGCCTCCACGTCCCACCCCTCGCGGTCGACCACGGCGTGGACGGTATCGGCGGGCAGCCAGACCTCGGACGCGCCCTCGGAGCAGAGGATCTCGCGCCCCCACTCGGTGAGGTCGTCGCGCGCGGGCGCGTAGGTGCGCTCGACGGCCTCGTGGACGAGCCGGAAGTCGGAGCGACGCTGTCCCTCCTCGATGGCGGCGGCGGGGTCGACGCCGAAGGCTTGGACCTGCTTGGCGACGTGGAACATGGGGCCTGGCTTGATGCCGAGGGATCGGGCGTGCGCCCTCACCTCGCGTAGAACGTCGAGCGCCTCAGTCATGGCTGATCACCCCTCTATAGAACGTCTGTTTGCTATTGTTCGGCAAGTGCTGAGGGGTGTCAAGGCGAGGAGGAAGATGGGTAGGTTTGGGGGGTGGAAGGTGGACTGGGAACTGCGGACTTCAGACTTCAGACTTCAGACTTCAGACTTCAGACTTCAGACTGCGGACCAAGGACGGCAGGGCGAGGCAACGCTGACAGCAAGTGTGCGGAACGCCGGTTGAAAAGTGCCCCTCTCCCGGCCTCTGGCCACCCTCCCCCGCACGCGAGGGAGGGACGAGACCGGGAAGACGGAGGGGATTGGACGGGACATTTCGGTGAGCGCCGCATAAGTGCCCCCCTCCCTGGCCGCTGGCCATCCCTCCCCCGCGGCGATGCACGCGAGGGAGGGAGTGAGCGAGAACGTTGGCGGCGATGGCTGGCAAGGGCGTGGTGAGCGAAGGAGAGGGGCCGACGTGGGCGCTTGGGTGGCAGTGCGGGCGAACGAGGCTCTTGTGTAGTTCATATGCCTTGCTGGATGGCCAACGCCCCACAAGTGCTCGGCAACGGCGGCAATGGCCTTCTGGCGGTCGATTTGGGCCCGGCGTCTGCGGCGGGAGCGACAGGTGGGACGCCTGTCGTGCTGCTCGAAGGAAGGAGGCCGGGGTGGGCGCCTGGGTGGGCCTGCTGGGTGGCAGAAGGGGTGATGGGCGCCCGCCCCGACCGTAGTACTACATTCGGCCCACGACTCGCGATGCCCTTCCGGGCGCGCGACGGGGAGGTGGGCCGCGTGGGTCGCGCGAAGCATCAATGCGCAGGTCAGCTTGCCCGAGGGGTGACACCATGCGTAGGGTACTCGTTCTTCTTCTGCTCGCCCTCTGCGCCGCTGGTTGCGCGACGGTTCCGCCGAGCGGCGGCGATGTGGATGCCGAGGGCACCGCGCCCGGCGACCAGGCCGCGTTCCAGGGCGAAGGCTCCATCATCGACCAGCCGGGCGACTACTACCGCGGGGAGTAAGGCCGGCTCGGTGGGGATGGCCCAGGGCAGTTTACGGCTGGACGGCGTCTCGCCGGTTTGGGCATCGGCCGTCTCCCCAGCAGACGTTCAGGTAGGCACAGCACTCGCAGCACAGCATCTCATCTGCGCCGAGCAGCCGGCAGCGCGCCCGGGCTGACGGCCCGCCTGCTGTCGCCGCCGGCGGTTGGCGTTTGCTCTCCGCCACTCGCCGGTGGGCGCAGTGGAACACCTCCCCGTCGGTGAACAGCGAGCGGGGATCTCTCCATCGACTCTGGTCGATGCGGCCGCTGGGTGTTGACATGTCGCCGTCGGGACTGTTCTGAGCGCCGGTGTGTCGATGGTGGATACACCCGCCGCACCCCCGGGTCGGCGCCCACAGTTCGAGCCTGTCGCCCGTCGCGACCCAGAGCGGATCGTCGCGGCCCTCACGCGCGCGGATCGCCCGTTCGAAGTGCTCGACGCCTTGGACTTGGCCGTAAATGTCGACCAGAGGGACGCACTCCAGGTTCTGCCCTATCGTCTGTTCAACAGACTGCTTGAGTGCGAGGGCGCGCTGGCCGAGGGAGTCGAGGGCGCCCCGCGTGGCGTCGTAGTCCGCAGGGTCTGCGGTGGTCCGCGCCCGAAGATGGATCTCGCTCGCGTCGTCCCACACGCGTACCCAAGCGCCACCCTTGGTCTCGATCAGTAGACCAGCACACACGCGCGTGGACACCAGCCCGTTTAGCCGGGTGGCGACACCACTCGCCTCTCTGTTGCAGCAGACGCGACCCGCGTAGGACGCCCGGCCGCTTCCGCCCGCCCCGAGCCATGTCGCCAACAACGAGGGCGTGAGGTCTGGAGCGTGTGAGGCGACTCGGTGGTACTCAAGCAGCTGGAACAGCCCATCGTCATCGACTTCTGCCTGCTCATCCAGTGCAGTCAGGTTCCTGAACACTCTGATCTGATTGGCAAGTGTCTCCTGGTCGGTCAGCGGCGCACCCTCGAGGGGGAAGGCGGCTCCGGGGTCAAGAAACAGCACCAACCACTCCCCGTTCGTGAGGCAGGCTCGTTCCGGCGGCCGCCCCTGCGTCTGGGTGACCTGCTGCACGTACTCGCCGAGCTGCCGAACTGCACACCAGTTGCCCTGTCTGAACTTGGCGTCTGACATGCCCCTGCTGAGGTACTTCGCTAGGGTGCGGGCAGCCGTAGCGGGCACGCCGTGGCGTGGTCTCTTGGCCTCAACGATCAGGAGCGCCCTTGAGCCGAACTCATCGTGGCCGACGTAGTCCATGAACCGGGTTGTCTGGGGCACCGGGCTTCCTTGCCCTGAGGCACCGCGAATCGGTTCCTCGATGCGCACATTCGGGTAGTCGACATCCGGGTCGCAGCCTAGCCGCCAGTTGAGCGCCATGAGCAGTGGGTCCACGACCATCTGGCGGACCACCGCCTCCGAGGCTTCGTTGCGTCCGCTCGAACCGCCGGGCTCTTCGGCATCAAGACGCTGTTGCTCGCGCTGCCATCGGTCGGCCAAGGCGCGCCTGGCCTCCCTGAAGTCGCCGCTGTTCGCGGTGAGGCTCATCGTGCCGCCTCCTGCAGCCGCTGGGCCACGTGCTGTGCTCTCGAATCCCCTGCCTGCAGCGCATGCTCGAGGATGGAGTCGCCGGCGGCGAGCGCGTGGGGGTTCCTGAGCGTCTCTGGGTGCTCGCACAGCAGTCGATCAACCAGTTGGGTCGCCAGCGAGGGGGCTAGCCATCCCCGTCCGCACTCGGGGGCGGAGAGGCGCATTACCTTCGCGCACGTCTGGGTAGCCAGCACCGGGTCATCGGGTAGCAGATCGAGGAGCATCTCAAGGAGGTCGTGCACGCACTGGTGGCTTCCATGCTCCGCTGCGAGAGCTACCAGCTCGCTCGCGCGCTCAAGGAGGGTCGCGGGTCCGACAAGTCCGGGGGCCCTCGCCACCGCATCTCTCATCTGCAAGTGGAGCGTCGCGACCATTGTCTCGGCGATCTGGGTAGTGCCAGTCGCCGGGGAGCCGGCGCCCGGGCCAGCGCTGGCCGCTGGGTCGCCTCGCACGTCGCCCAGGGCACTGCGCAGAAGAGCCAGGGCCGCATCGCCGGCCCGCTTCGCCAGAGCCTGATCCTCGAACGCCATGTACTCGATCAGGAGGTGTGAGAAGCAGTCGGCTTCGGCAAGGTAGGTGGTTGGCGCCTGTACGATCCTGTCGACCATCGCTCTGGACGTGTCACGTCCCAAGCGCACCCACAATCCGGCAAGCGTGGCCGCACAGCCCTCCGCGATCTTGGGATCCTTCCCACCGTCACAGTTCGCGGAGTGCAGGCGTAGGGCAAGGTCCTCGGCTCGCTCGGGGCTCAGCATGCAGCTGCGCGTCAGTGACTCGCATGCGACGGCCCTCGCCACCCCCCTGCGTGCGCCGGCCAGCTTGTCGAGGAGGTCCCATAGGGTGTCCGGGTCGCTCTGGGCCCACAGGTAGATCCACCGGGCGACCTGGAACTGGACCTCGGGGCTCTCGTCGGCAGACAGTCTGATGACGGCATCCCTGACGACGCTGACGCGGTCTGGGAGCCGGCCCAAAATGGTGAGGCCCTCGGCCGCCTGGACCCGGGGAGCCGGGACCGACCAGCCAGGCCGATCATCCCACTGCGGACCGACCTCCCCGTCCATCGCCGGTTCCGCGTGGCGGGAGGCGTTCAGCAGGACCCGCTGAACCAAATCGCCGAGGTCTCGGGCCTCGTCCTTGAGGAGCACGGCGGTGCGCGCGATCTGGGTGCACGCCTCGGTCAGAACGTGCCAGGCGAAGTCTGAGTCTGGCTTGCTCGGTGTGATGGCGGCATCCCCGAGCATGCCATGGAGGTCGCGCAGGAGTGGCATCACGTCGAGGCATTCGACCATGCTCGGCGCGGTGCGCGAGTGGCACTCGCAGAAGGCCTGCAGCCCCTGCCAGAGCGGGGCGAGGCGCATGTCGGCCTCAGTGGGCTCCCGGCCTCGCGCCTCCGTCAGTCGCTCCTCCTGCGTCTGGTGGACGCAGTAAGCCTCGATGGGCCCGAAAAGCGGACAGCCCGGATCGGCCGGGGACTCGCCTAGCAGCTCGTCTCGGAGCGTACGTACGTCGTCGTCCACGATATGGGCTCGGTGCAGGGCGCGAAGGTAACGCTGGCAGAGGGCGTTCTCCTTCAGCCCGCCGGCGGCTTGGCCGCGCAGCTTCCCTATCCGGCGCTCGAGTTGGCGGCGATCGTCCTCCTGGAGGAAAGGGTGGGTGGCGGCGACCAGCCGGGCGGCGTCATGGAAGGCGTCCATGCTCCGGAGGATCGGATCCGCCGTCAGCAACTCGGGCAGCTCGACGCCCAGGACGGAGGGACGCTCCGACCCTGCCCTGAGCACGCGCCTCCAGCCAGCGGCCCAGGGGCACTGTTCCGCCACGGCGGCGAGGAGCGTTCTCCTCGCCTGTGGGTCATCCTCGTCCGCAAGCTCAATCAGGCGGTCCTCGAGGGCGTCCAGCATCGCCTCGCGGAGGTCGATTCCGCCCTGCCCCCCGGAGTCCCAGACACAGCTCCCGTCGTCGATGCAGCGCGCTTCGTGGCCGAACGCGACGAAGCCTCCGCGGTCAACGGCGAAATCAGGGGCCTCCAGGTCGAGGTTCATCTGGCGGTCATGCTCGACCCCTCTCGCGATGGCTGCCTCGAGCGCCCTGACGGCAGCGCTGGGATAGGCAGCCAGGAAGCCGGGGTAGGACTCCCTCAAGTGCCAGTCGCCCGTAAGGCCCACTTGGGTGGCGCCGCCGTCCTCGAGGGCCTGCTCGTACAGACGCGGCGCCAGAGTCGCGAGAGGCATCAGCCGCTCGATGTTGGTGGCCAGCCACATGGCGTCGGACGCGCGTGCCTCCGGGGACCTCTTGGCGTCGAGCAACCCCAGCAGGTCCTCCTCTGTGCCTCCTGGATCCGTGTCAGCCGTTCGCGCCGCGGTGTCGATCGCCGCGCTCGCGAGCCCATGCAAGTACTCCTCCGATGCCGCGATGTAACGCACCACCGATCTCGCGGTCAGGTTCAGCGCCGCGCGCTGGTCCGGCGTCGCACCTGGTTCCTCCGCTTCCACGTTCACCAGGAACCGCCTCACGAGCTCAGCGCCCCGGGGGCAGTCCACGACCGCTGCAGCTACATCCCTGAAGAGAGCGCACCATGGGGGCGCATCCGCCCCCGTGCGCGGTCGATCGGCGATCTGAGGGTCCGTGAAGACGGCGGTCTGCATACTCTCCAGGACGGTCAGCACCCCCTCGCGACAAGCCCTATCGTTCAGTGACTTGAGGCCGGGGTCGAGAGCGACCGTGCTCACCATCGATGCGACATGCCTGGCAAGCTGGATGCCTAGGATCGACTTGGTCAGCCCTGGCACGCCTGGGTCCTGAGCTATGGCGGTCGCGTGCTCCCAGAAACCCTCGGGTGACCCACTCGAGAGAAGGTGCTGACAGTGGAGCTCGAGCGCTGGTCGCATGAGAACGACGCTCGAGCGCGCACAGAGGCCGGACACGGCGTTCTCGGCGCGGCCTCGGAGCAGAAGCCGAGAGGCAGCGTAGTCCAGCAGCAGGTCGTGGCTGAACTGGTAGATGTCTGCCGCCGCACCGGCCGGTATGAGCAGGGATGAGGACTTGACGCACTCCACTCCCTGCAGAGCCTGGGAGAATGCCGCCTGCAGGTCGCGGTCATCGAAGAGGAGCCGGCCGGCGTCGAGTGCGGCCAAGAGGAGGTTGCGCAGTCCAAACTCGATGGCAGCGCGACCGGGGCCGCGCTCCGCATCGCCGAGCACCCGCCGGTCCCAGTAGGCTTCCAGCAGGGCGAGCGTGGTACTCAGGGACAGGCCGGAGCTTTCGTCGGGCGACTCGGCCCGCAGAATCTCGGACAGCAGCCACAGGTTGAACGGGTTCCTCAGGACCGTCAGGTCCCGCTGTCGCGTTCGCGAGAGGAACCGGTCCACCAGGGGCAGCTCGTCGGCGATCCGTCTGCGTTCGCATGAGCTCGGCTCTAGGTCCAGGGGACCGAGACAGAGGTGGCGGACGCGCCTCCGACTCAGGCACGGGTCCAGCGTCCCCTGAACGGGCTCGCCGGGGAAGAGGGCCTGGACGTCCCTGCAATGGCTGGCGTCGAAGGTCCTCATGGCGGCGACGACGTGCCAGCGGTCCAGGGACTGGATCGCGTCGTCGATCAGGCACAGGTAGGTCGACATCGCGGTCTCCGGCGCCTTGTCGAGGGCGTCGATCACCAGGAAGGCGCGACTGTCAGGATCGGCCGTCATCCCTGCCATCACATCGTGGAGCTCGTGCCCCAACCTGAGACCAGCGCGAAGGTCGCCTAGGTCTCTGGGCCGACGGTGGTCGGCGGAGAGGAAGACGACGCGCTCACCCCTGTCGATCAAGGCTCTGACGAGTTCATGGAGGGCCCCGGTCTTGCCTGAGCCGGGCTCGCCAAGGGCGAGGAGGCTGCCGGCAAGGGCCGCGCGGAGGAGGTCGTCGTCGACCGTCCGATGTAGAGTCAGGCCCTGGATCCGGCGGTGCGTGGCGGTGTGCCTCCGTGTGTGGCGCGTGGCGTCCAGGAGACTGAGCGCATCGTCATCGAGCGTCGGGGCTGCCGCTTGGCGCAGCTCACGGACCAGGTTCTCGATGCGCTCGCCCCGGCCCAGGGCATGCTCGCGGAAGGCAGTGTCATAGTATGGGAGGCGGTGGCGAAGCAGCTCGGCAGCTCTTCGCAAGATAGCCTCGACGATGGCGGACCGATCGCCGGGCTCACCCCTCCACGTGATCCTGATGGCATCGGCGAGGTCGCCAGACGCGGATGGGGCGTCGTTGGCTGGATGATGCTCATCGGTCCGGTGGTCGATCGCCAGGGCAAGGTCCGCCAGGCGGCCCTCATCTATGTCGATCCCGCGGACGCCCTCGACCGATGGTCCATCCGGGCGGGACAGCTCATCTATCGCGTCGTCAAGGCACTCGCGCGCGAGCCTAAGGAGGCTCTTGGCGTCCTCCTTCCTCTGCTTCGCCCACGTGGCCAGAGTGGCGAAGTCGGCAAGGACCCCCACCCCCTTGAGCAGGAGCTGCGCAACCGCCAGCAGTCCCAACGGCTCCAGTCCAGTCATGTGAACGCACCCCTCAATCGCGAGGCGGCCGTGGTGATTGGCCCAACTCTGGGCGCCCGGTGGAGGTCCACAGGCCCGAGAGAAGAATGACATACTGTGATAGCTTGTGACAAGGTCTGATAAACTTAGGGGAGGTGGGCCGATCGGAGCTGAAGATGCCCGAACACGACATGCTGAACTTGCAGGATGCCGCGGACATGCTTGGGGTCTCCAAGGTGACCCTCCGCCGCATGACGGAGCGCGGGGAGATCCCGTGCTATCGGATCGGCACACGTCAGGACCGGCGCTTCCGGCTCGGTGATCTGAGCGCGTACCTCGCCGAGCGCAGGAGCCCCGGGGCCGGCCCGGCCGGAGACAGTGAGGAGTACCGTTTTGACTAGTCAGCAGGCCCTCCCCGGCCTGGGCGGGGATGCCGCCGAGGCCCCGGCGGGGAAGCTACGGGTGTTCAACAATGAGCTGGTCGAGGAGTCCCTCTACACGCTCTCCGTCGCGCACCAGTTCGACAGCGCCGACGCGCTGCGCGATCACCTGATACGGATGCTGCCCCAGAACTCGGAACGGGTCCGCCGGCGCAACGCGGGGTACATATCGAACCGTTACTTCCCATCCGGGAACCTGGACACGGCGTTGGTGGCGTTCGCCCGGGAGCGCTCGCCCGACGAACTGAGGGGTGTGGGTTACTACCACTTCTGTCTCGCCGAGCGGTTGCTGGGCGAGGTTGTGGCCCGGTGCTTCGCGGCTAGCAGGCCGGCGGGATCGGCGCGTGTGCACACCGTCGCGGAGGCTCTTCGGGACCTGCACCCAGCCGCGGAGAGGTCCCGAGAGGGGCTCGTGAGCACCTGCATCCGGACACTGAGGCAGTTCGGGGTGGTGACATCGCGCTCCGGCGAGGATCCGGTCAGGTTCACGGAAGGGCCTTCGGACTACGCGACCTTCGTCTACGTGCTGCACCACGCCCTCGGTGGCCCGGGCATGCACCAGTTCGCCTCGTTCTGCCGGTCTTGGGCGGCGACGGTCATGCTGTGGAGCGAGGGCACGGTACACGACCGGCTGCGGGAGATGCACGCCCGGGGCGACATCGCGAAGCTCACGGAGATCGACGGGGTGCGGCAGTTCACCACGGTTCACACACTGGACGAGGCGGTGAGGCGGCTTCGATGACAGCCCACGAGGCGGCGGCGCGCATTGGCCAGATTCACACGAGCATGGGCCGCTCGGTCTATGCCATCGTCGGCAGCTACCAGGCCCTGGAGACGGTTCTCGCGGACACCCTGAGCCTGGGCGGCCGTCCCGCTATCTTGCTGGGGGCTCAGCTCCTGGCGAGGATGCCTGAGGGGACGCTGGATCGCTTCGAGCGGCTCGAGGCCAACCTAGGGCAGAAGATCAAGGCCGAGCTTCAGGCGGCCTACGAGGCCACGGTGGAGGAGGCGCTCGGGGACGCCGACATCGCCGTGTTCGCCGACTTGGAGTGGGCCGTTGTATCGGGCGTGTCTCTCGGCTGGGTGAGGAACGTGGCGGCCAACGGGAAGACGGCCGTCTTTCTGGTGCCGGGGGTCTGTGACAACGGGATCGTGAGAGCCTATGACCGGGGGGACGGTCATGGCGTAGTGGTGCTCCAGGACGCGCTGGAGGCGGGCCACATCTGGGAGGTAGAGTGACCTTGGCAAGCCTGTTCGAGGACATGCGGCGGCCGCTCCGAGAGATCATCGAGCTGCCGCTCCGACCGAAGGACACGATCACGCTCGAGGCGGTGACCTTCCACGGCCTCGGCAGTCATGGAGATCCCTCGCGTACGGGGGAAGCCCTGTTCAGCGGCGACGCGCTCGACCGGAGCACCATCGAGGACTTCGTCCCGACCCCCGAGATCCGCACCTTCGCACAGCAGGTCTTCAACAAGGTGCTGGCGGGCGAGGGGCAAGGCTGGTGGCTGCAGGCGGAGTACGGGAGCGGGAAGAGCCACCTCCTGGCGTTTCTCACCATTATGTGCGCCTCGCTCGATGAGACACCGTGGGAGATCCTCGCACGTACCGAGCAGGAGCGCGAGAAGCGCGGCCCGCGGCAGAGCCTCGCCAACGAGGAGTTCCGCGGGCTCAAGGATAGGCTCGTGTTCCCGATCGTGCGGTCGCTGGCTGGCGCGGGCGGCGACATCGTCGGGAGCTCCGCTCAAGGCAACTATCTCATCGACTACATCCTGGATACGGCGAAACGGGTGTACGAGGGCTTCACGGGGAAGCCGTTCCGGGTACTGCCCTCGGAGCTGCTCGCCCAGCACTTCCTCGGGACCCGCACGCCGGGACAGGAGACGGACCTGGGCGCGTGGCTCGGCAAGCAGGGGTCGAAGGGGCACACGGCCGTCGGCTCCTTCGCTGACTTCGAGGCGCTCTGCGAGGAGAGCCTGCAGGACGCCGGCGAGCTGCTCTGGGAGTGGATCGGCGACGGCGGGCCGCTCAACCCCGGCAGCATCCCCACGGACCCGAAGAGTGTGCTGAAGGGGATGGTGGACCAGATCCTCGAGGCGGGCTTCGATGGCGTACTGGTGGTGCTCGATGAGGTCAGCGAGTTCTTGAACAAGTCGAGCAACCTCAGCCGAGACGAGGATGTCCTCATCTGTCTCTCGGAGATCCTACCGCGCACCTATGATCTGCCGGTGTGGACGATCTGCGCGGCCCAGCACAAGATCGAGCAAGAGGCGGGCATGAAGCGGATCATCGCCGAGAACCGCCTCAAGGAGCAGAACCTGCTGATCGACCCGCTGAGCTTCCACGACATCGTGCTCAAGAGAACGCGGGTCGTCACGGATTCCGTCGGTGTGGGGGAGCACCTGAAGTACTACCGGGGTCGTTTCGGGTGGGTGGACGGCCTGGCGCAGGAGCGGCTGGCGAGGGTTTTCCAGGGCCGGTACTTCGGGACCGAGAACCTGTCGGACGACGAGCTTGCGGAGCGGTACTACGAGTATCTCTTCCCCCTGCATCCCGCGGTGCTTGACCAGACGAAGGCGGTCGCTTCCCGTCTCACGACAACCCGGGCCGGCATCGTGGTCGTGTACGACGCCATCGATCAGCAGGTCCGCGCTACGGACAGCGCCCGGGCGAAGGAGATGGTCACACCGGACCGGCTGTACGATCAGTTCGAGAGCCTGACGGATGGCGAGAACACCTTCCAGAGCAAGTTCCCTCGGGAGTACGAGGCGCTGGACAAGGCGCGCCAGGCCCTGCAGCGCGCCGAGGCCCTGCCGGCCAGCAAGTACAAGGACCAGCCGCTCCGGGCGCTCAAGACCCTCTTCATGGCGTTTCTCGAGGACCCCGACAGCCCGCGCCACATGACGCCCCGGGAGGTCTGTGACGCGATCATGATGACGCGCAAGGCGGACTCGACGGCGCAAGAGAACGAAGATGGGGTCCGCGAGATGCTGCGTAGGATGCGGCGGCCGACGATCCCCCAGGTGTGCGGGACGGACGACGACTCGGAGTTCTGGTTCGACGCGAGCGTTGGGGTGGTCGCGCCGCCGGAGATCTTCGGGCAGGTGCGCGGGGAGTTCCGCCAGGCGCTTCACCAGCAGGGCGGGGACCCGTTCAAGGTCGACGAGTTGTCGCGGGCTTGGTTGCGCTGGATGCTGATGGGAGCGGCGGAGGCGCAGAAGACGGCGGGCAACAGGGGCTCGCAGCATGACGATGCGGTGGCGTGGCTGCAGGGGTGCGCCTCCCACGTCCGCACTGACTTCGCGGACATCATCGCGAAACGGTTCACCTCGAAGGAGACGGTGCTCTGGCACGGCCGGGATGTTCAGGGCCGGGTGGAACTCGTCGAGAACTGGGCGTCGGACGTTCCCCCGGACATCCGCACCGGTGATTCGCGAGGGGACGACCAGGACATCGACTTCGTGGTGCGCATCGCGCGACGCCCGAATGGCGACACGGCGCGCGCCCTGGCGCGGGACAGCGGGATCGACCCCCGGTACATCTTCTGGACGCCCGACACGCTGAGTGAGACAGAGGCGGAGGCGCTCGTCGACTGGGCGGCCCTCCTGAAGCTCGTGGACCGCTATCGCACCAAGCAGGGAGAGGAGGCGGAGCTGGTCCTCGGCTGGGTCAGGGATAGGGCGTCGACGTATGCCCAGGCCATGGTCAGCGTCCTGATGTCGGCCTACGACCGGGGCGCCATCACGAGCCACAACGTGGGCACACACTCCTTCGAGTACAGCGGGGTCGGGAGCCTGGCCTCGGTGATCGCGAAGGTGGTGGGCGCGGTTCTGGACACGGTCTATGAGTCCAAGTGCCTGGAGCTGCCGGTCAGGGGGATTGCGCGGGCCGGGCAGGGCTTCGGCAGCGAGGAGGCCATCGGCGTCATTAACGGGATGGTGCGCCATGGCCAGATCCCGTCCGGCCCCAGGGACAAGGCGACGTCGGCGTCGGAGTGGTACGCCACGCCACTGGGCTTGACGGCCGAGAAGTCGGCCGTCGTCGACCTCAGCAAGTGCCGGTTCGCGAGCGATCTGCTGGAGTTCATCCAGGAGAAGCTGGCGTCGTCCTCGTCGCTCGATATGCAGACGATCTACCTGAACTTCATGGGCATCGATCCGCAGCAGCGGAAGGGCGTTGGGCTGGCCAGACGGTTGGTCCAGGTCTACCTGCTGGCGCTCGTGCAAGGCGGGGAGATCAAGGTCTCCGTGTCCAACGGGAGCTCGCTCCTGGATGGCACCGATGAGATCGACCATGGGAACATCGGCGGCATCACGTTCAACGCGGACATCCTGGGCAAGCTGAAGTCCGTCCGGTTGGTGGAGATCCCCGCCGAGTGGGACTGTCTGCGCGGGCTCGCCGAGGTCATGCTCGGTGAGCCCCTGTCGGCCAAGGCCGATGAGAAGGAGATCCAGCGGGACTGGCAGCGCGTGGAGTCGCGCATCACGGGACTCGGCCAGGGCGCGCAGCGGATCGACGGAGAGCTGCGCGCCTTCCTCGCCGCCGTGGGGGCTCAGAGCGAGCACGCTACCACAGCCTCGGCGTTCGCGAAAGTGCTGAGCACCGAATTGACCGGCGGGGTGGATGGGCGGATGCACAACCTGGCGTGGGCCATCGAGGACGGCCTCGGCATGGAGCTTCACGCCGATGGCAAGGTGAGGGCCCCCAGCGGCAAGGAGCTGAAGGCGTTCGGGGCCCGATGGGAGACGTACCTGAGCTGCCGGGAGTTCGTGGAGGACTGGAAGGACAAGGTTCTCCTGGCGAGGCGGTGCGCGGACCTGGAGCTGCCCTCAGAGGGGCATCAGGCGGCGGAGGTACGGAAGGCGTTGGAGCGCCTGAGGCAGGTGCTCGGGGATGTGGACCGGCTGATCGTGGACGCGGCCTGGCGGGCGGCGCAGTTCGCTCCCGCGTGTGAGGAGGCCCAGAAGGCCTACTGGGGCCTTTACGAGACCGCCCACGTGGAGCTGCAGCGGACGTACGAGTCGGCGAGGACGCGGCTGGAGGCGGCGCGGGCCTGTAGCGAGCTGGCGGCGTTGGCGGATCTCGATGGCGTTCCGAGCCTGGGGCCGGCGGCGGCCCCGAGGGTGGACAGCCAGATCGCGGGCGCGTTGGCGTCGTTGCAGCCGTGCGGAGTGTCGACCCCGGGCGAACTCCGGGATCTGCTTCACGCGTCGCTCGAGTGCCGTTGCGGGCTCACAGTGGCCGAGGCCGATGCACGCAAGCGCGAGGTGGAGGCCCTCGTCGAGTCGATCAGCATGGGCCCTCGAGCGGCCCTGGAGGCGAAGGCCGACTTGCTCCTGTCGGATGCCCTCGGGGAGAGGCTGAAGGCGGCCTCGGCGGACGAGAGGATCGGGCGGATCGGGCGTTTCCGGAAGGTCGAACCCCTCGCCCAGTACCTGGTGCAGGAGCTGACGGCGGACCGGACCTCGGGTAAGAAGGGGGGCCTGGTCGAGGCCCTGAGGGCGGCCCTGGGTGATGTGGTCTCCGTTGAGGTCAGGTGGAGCGAGTTGTGCCCGGCGGTGTCGGCGATCGAGAGGGCCCAGGTGGAGGCCGTGGTTGGCGCCGTGCGCGACGCGCTGACGAGGGCACTGGATGAGGCGGAGGCGGACGGGGCTCAGGCGATCCTGCATATCAAGGGGAGTGGGGAGTAGCGATGGCCAAGGGCAGCAGACCCGGGAAGAACCAACGGTCCCTCGACATTGGCGTGGAGAAGCCGAAGGTCGCGGAGTGGGATCCTCGGTGCTATGACGGCGGGAAGGGCCCGAATCCCCACCTGGCCGAGTGGATCCGTGAGCACGCCAAGCCCTATGACCCCGGGACGGATGAGTATCGGCGTGAGGCGTTCACGGGGATCATCGAGGCGACCAAGGCGACGGCGATCTACAACATGCACACCT
>Ga0209723_1001993_pt1 | contig 29225 bp, 27 predicted proteins | sample BiotimSIPDNA_2_FD_185750 | JGI IMG/M metagenome (GOLD analysis project Ga0209723, IMG submission 185750) | Anaerobic biogas reactor microbial communites from Washington, USA - Biogas_R2 time_0 SIP DNA (SPAdes) (version 2) | ecosystem: Engineered > Bioreactor > Anaerobic > Unclassified | place...
TTGTTTAGTCCGATTAAAACTAAGGCAAATACTATTACTAATCCGGTAAATCCAATCCAATATTTTCTAATAACCTTTCTAAACAACCACAATGCAAATATTGAAGCTATCGCAACACCCAAATACCCTGCTCTTGAATTGCATCCAATCCAAACAAATATCATTAATACAACTGCTATAGCTGATATGATTCTTTGTTTCTTAGTCTTTGCTCCCAAAAGGAATGCAATTGATAGAGGCAGCATTAGTGTTGCAAAACTGCCGACAAAGTTAGTGTTAAAGAGTGTGCCGTATATAGTCTTTGGTCCAAAAGTGAAGGATAGGTTATCAACCTTTAGATTGCCTGGTACTATGAGGCTTTTTCCTACTGCTGTCTGAAAAAAGTCGAAACCGAAGTACTGTGTTATGCCTAATAATCCTTCAACAATCATAAGAAACAAAAATGCTTTAACAAATAAAGTCAAATCCCTTTCACTGTTTACAAAGTTTATAGTAAGAAATGTAATTAATACGTAGCTTAACAAAACAAACATTCCTTGGTACATATCTACGAATCCCCATAGGGCTGTATGAGTATCCATGGCAAATATGGTTGATATCATTACGAAGATTGCATAGATTCCTAATGGTATATAATATTGCTTTAAATTTTTAAATGGTAGTTTCTTTTGTTTATATAAAATTATATAAAAAATAAGTGCTATTGCTGTAAGAATTACTACCCACATTGATTTCCAGTAGCTGAAAAAATCAAGGTACTGTCTTTGGCCTGTCCAATATAGAGCTTGCTTTGTTCCTTCTAAGTTAACATATTTTGCATATACTATTAAAGGTACAAATCCTGCTATTAATAATAGCGGCAAGAAGTATACTATGGATAGCTTTTTATTTTCATAATCAATCGTTATAGGTTCGTTTTTCTTCTTTTGTGTTTTTGATTTCACTTTATTTCTCCTGTTGGATGATTGTATAAATTTTTCTTATGAGATTCTTCGAGCTAAAACTCTCAGAATTAGGTTGTCACCTTATAGTATTATAACACTAAATAAGTCATTTTCAAATATAAATGTTTATATCAAGTATAATACAACAAAACACAACCCTCACTATATACATGAGGGTTGTGCTTATAAGTTTTTTACATCCTTGTAAATTGAATGCTTCCGTTTGATTGTGCTGCTTCTTCAAATGTATCAATCAACTTTTTACCGTATTCTCCTAAATTTTCATATAGTTTTTCTTCATGAAGAAGGAAAATCGATGTCATCTTGCTTTTGGTGCTCAATATGTCCCAGAGGGCATCTAAATTATTTCCGTAATAGTCAGGCAGATTAAACATTTCTTTTATATATTTATGTGCTTCTAATTTTGAAGTCATTTTGTTGCAATCTAAGAATAATTCATCCATGTATATGCCTCCTAATATAATTGAGTGAAGCTTTCATAATGGTCATTGGTGTAAAATATTAAGCCGTCGTTTGAATACACTATTCTCTCTGCACCCCGATAGCCTCCATTATAATTTACGTCACACTCATAATATATTCTTCCTTCTTTTTTTGGAAGCAATCCTTCTCTGTTACCGAATATGTCTCCTCCTATACTTTTTTTATCCGTTACTTCCCAGAGGTTTCCCTTATCGCTTTCCCAGCCTGATTCTCTTGCTTCATTTTTAGTTATATAATTAGAGGGTAATTTATTATACCTATGAATATATTCTGCTACCAAGTATGGGTCTGTATATGTACAGTTTTCGTCTATTGATAATTCTGTTTGCTTTTCTTGTGGTTCCTGACGGTCTTGCTGGTCTTCTTGTTCTTGGCGGTCTTCTTCGCCTGTACCTTCATTGCTATTATTTACTGGCGATTGAGTATCATTACCTACAATATCCTCTGTATCTTCGACAATTGACGAATTATTTTCTTTATCTATACCATTATTTTGGGACACACATCCTGATATTATCACTAGTATTGCTAGAATCAGAGCTAATGTCTTAAATTTTATATTTTTCATTTGCTGTATTCTCCTACTGTTATTAAACTGACTAATTCCTCCGGTGGTAACGACTTCCATTGTTATTATAGCAAAAATTGCAATAGTATTAAACTTATTTTTGCCATGGAATGTATAAAAACAGGGTTGAACAAAAATTATAATATTTTTATTTATTTTTGATTTAAATCAATTCATATTCTTAAAATACCTGCTACAATTAATTTATAAGAATAATATAAAAAGGAATGCATGAGAAAATATTTCAATAAAACTACATAAAATAAAAGATTATAATATAAAACCAACAAAAGGAGGGAGTACATGCAAAGAACAATATTAAGTAAGAAAAATCAAATAACAATAGTAAGCGGAATTTTGTTAATAAATGCATTATTTGGTCATTTCATTTTAAAAAGTGAAGAAATAGTCTTGCCGTCATTGGTAATGGCTTCAGTCTTTGGGGTTGCACCTATTGCAATTCAGGCTTACCAAGCATTGAGAGTAAAAGTTGTAAGTATCGATGTATTAGTTACCATCGCTGTTACCGGAGCATTTTTAATCAGAAATTTTGAGGAATCAGCCATTGTTACATTCTTATTTCTATTTGGAGCATATTTAGAGCAGCGTACATTGAATCAAACGCGTTCAGCAATCAAAGAATTAACCGAAATGGCGCCGGAAAGTGCATTGAAGCAAATGGAGAATGGTGAATTTGAAGAAGTGGAAGTCGATGAAGTTGATGTAGGGGATATTTTACTTGTTAAAACAGGTGCAAAGGTTCCTGTTGACGGTACTGTATTAACGGGAGAAGGATATATTAATGAAGCAAGCATCACAGGTGAATCTGTTCCTGTTGGTAAAAAGAAAGACTCTCAAGTATATGCAGGAACAATACTTGAAAATGGAACCATTCAAATTGTCGCCGATAGAGTAGGAGAGGACACTACCTTCGGAAAAATAATTGAGCTGGTTGAAGAAGCTCAAGATTCAAAATCTGAAGCCGAACGTTTTATTGACAGATTTTCTAAATATTACACCCCGGCAGTCTTGGTTCTATCCTTTATTGTATGGTTATTTTCAAGGGATATTGAACTTGCAATTACAATATTGGTATTGGGATGCCCGGGAGCATTGGTTATAGGTGTACCTGTTTCAAATGTTGCAGGTATCGGTAATGGAGCTAGGCATGGTGTTTTGTTAAAAGGCAGTGAAGTTTTTCAGGATTTCAGCAGGGTTGATACAATAGTTTTCGACAAAACGGGTACATTGACAATAGGAAACCCTAAAGTTGCCGACAAGGAAATTTATGCGGATAATGTTGATGAAGTATTATCTTATCTGTCAAGTGTAGAAAATGAATCTGACCATCCATTGGCTAAGGCAATTGTAGAATATATTGGAGATACTAAAGTTTATGAAGTTCAAAAAACTGATGTTGTAAAAGGCGGCGGCATTGTGGCCGAAGTAGATGGACATAGGGTTGCTGTCGGTAATGTAAAACTGATGGAACAAGAAAATGTTCATATAAACGAAAAGGCTCTTGCTGATATAGAAAGATTTGAAAAAAGCGGTAACTCAATTGTACTAATATCGGTTGATGGTGAATTGAAGGCACTGATAGGTATTCGTGACCAGGTTCGCCCCGGTGTAAAAGAAAATTTACTAAAGCTTAAAAAATTAGGTGTCAAAAACTTGGTAGTTCTATCGGGAGACAACCAGGGAACGGTTGATTTGGTAGCAAATGAATTAGGTCTTACAGAAGCTCACGGACATATGCTTCCGGAAGATAAGTCGGCATTTATCAAGAATTTAATAGATAATGGGCATATTGTGGCATTTGTAGGAGATGGAGTAAATGACAGCCCTTCATTGGCATTAGCTCATATTGGTATTGCTATGGGAAGCGGTACAGACGTAGCTATTGAAACATCGGATGTTGTATTGATGAATTCAGATTTTAGCCGCCTGCCTCATGCTTTAGGCTTAACAAAAGCAACGGCAAGGAATATGTACCAAAATATATTTATTGCAGTAGGAGTTGTATTAGTCCTTCTAGCCAGTGTATTCTTCAGTGATTGGATGAATATGTCAATTGGAATGCTGGTGCACGAAGGAAGTATACTGGTGGTAATTTTAAACGGCATGAGACTTCTGAGGTATAGGTTGTAACAGCTCTTAAAAAAGAGCTGTTTTCCAATGAAGTTTGCTAAAATATTGTTATCAGTAAATTCTTTATATTATCTACTGCTTCCGGTGTAAAAAACAATTTCATAACAAATACAAAAATAGGCAATAAAGTCGTTGACGCAATTTTTACTATAATGCTGACTTGAAATGGATACGTAGGTATTTTATCAATTTGATCAATTTTTTGTTTTAGTGTCTTCCAAATTCTTTCATTTTCAGATGTTGGGGAAATCATGCATTCATCCACTGCCTTGTTTAGCTTTTTTGTTAATTCATATATCTGACTGCTCTTTGATCTATCTGCCATTGTGTAGCCTTTGAATAGTGGAATTAACATAGAAAACAGCAAAAATAAAGAGTATAGAATTACCAATGAAGAAACCAGCCCTATTACTATGTTTTCCATCGTACTTGTAAATTCAATTAAAACCGGTATAAATAATACGCCGCTGCCTAAATATAAAGTTGTCGGAAAACAATAGCTAAACATTAAAGAGTAATTTCCAACCCCATCCTTGTTATTTATATCTAAAGGTATTGTAATGGTTTTTTCAAGAACAATGAAGGTATATATCATTATCAATGTTTGACTTAAGCCTAAAGAAGTTAAATAAGCTGCTATTATTAAATCTAATAGGAAGATTGCAAAGTCCGGCTCCATCATATTATGAATACCAAGTATTTTAAGTTTGTCGAAGCCAAAATATATTGTTATAAAAATTAGCGATAACCATGATACAAATATTATTTTTTTCAATAATTCACTTTTCTTACTGATACTTGTATTGAGCTTCATAATCTTTTCTTCGTCAGATTCACTGCAAACATCAAGTAGATTAAGCCAAAACTTTGGGTATACTTTAACTTCATATTTATAAATTAATATTGGACCCCACAACATCCACATTATAGCAAATATCAGTCCGATTACCATACCAAAATCACTGGATATATGCTCATAGTTTGATAGTAGGAAATATGTATTTAATAGTAGTACCGGAATATAGATAATCATTACTCGTAACACTATAGAGGTTTTCTTAAAATAGCTCTTCGCTAAAATATTAGTAATATATGATTCATTTCTTTTTATAATAACCTCATTTTCCAATCTTGTACCTCCAAAAATACTGAAATAATTTTCTGTAACCAAATGTATTAAAATCAGATCTTAAAATAAATTCTTTGCATATAAAAATTGCAAACTCTTCATATTTTTTTAATAGCTTGATATTTAATTCTGCAAGAGTATTAGAAAAAAAGATATTTCTTAAGCTAAGGTAAAACTTCAAATTTTTCCTTAATGTACAATCCAAGGAATCGTTGTTATTTACTAATATATCAACAATCGCACGCCCGGATACAATCGCATAACTGATACCCTCTCCCAGTAAAGAATTTACATACCCCCCTGCATCTCCGACAAAATATATATCTTTAATGTTGCTTTGCTTTGGTTGTAGTCCATATGGAACATAGGCTCCTTTTAAGTTACCTGCTTCCCCAAAAAACTTATAAAATTTGTTTTTTAAATATGTATAATCCAATAGGGAGCCTATCCCTATAACTGTTTCGTCTCTGTTATCAAAGCGCCATGCATATCCCGGCTTGTCGTCCAAAAAATATACATTTATACTTTTATTATCTTCGCTAACAATTCCATTTTTATTTTTTTGTTCTAAGCACAATGCATTCTGTAATTTTGTTTCTTGCAGCTTTTTTCGCAGCTTCCCTGTAGCTCCTTCTGCAATCACCAAAATATCATAATCATATTTCTCGTCATGAATAGTGGTTATATGCTTTTTTTCTGTATTTATGTCATTAACTTCATGATTTTCTTTTAATATTCCTCCCCTTTGAACATATTCATCAGCAAGAAGCTTATCAAATTGCTCCCTTTTTATCAGCTGTATCCCTATATCATTTTTAAAGGTCAAATTCAAACTGCTACCATCTGAAACATTAATGTTTGGAGGCTCAAATGCAATGTGACTGTAAGAAATATTTAATAAGTTTAGTTCTTTTTTACCACGAGGAGTTATTAATCCACCACATAGCTTGTCTTTAGGAAAAGTTTTCTTTTCAAATAAGATTGGTTTTATACCTTCCTTTAAGAGCCAAAGCCCTACAGACGTGCCTGAAGGTCCCCCTCCTACAATTAAAGCTTTCACTGTTTTGTTCACCTTCTTTTTTCTGCATAAAAAAATAGTCCAATAAGTGTACTATGTGATATTATACAAAATATCCTTTAAATTAGCAATTAAAACCAAAATATTTATTAAATTTTGATTTAAATCAATTTAAAATGAGCACATATGGTGTATAATAGGTGTAATAATTGATAAACAAATTTTAGGAATGTCCCCAAAATATAAATTAAAGGAGAGATGAAAATGCAAAAAGCAACTATTCAATTAGAAACATTAACTTGTCCATCATGTATGCTTAAAATAGAAGGTGCAGTAAAAGCTATAGATGGAGTTGATAAGGAAAGCTTAAATGTATCCTTCAACACAAGCAAAGTAAAGGTAAATTTTGATGACGGAAAAACTTCGATAAAAGATATCGAGAGTGCCATTGACAAATTAGGATATGAAGTTAAAAAATCTACTGTAAAAACACTGTAAAAACTATCGACCCCCTGAAACTATGGGGGTCGATAGTTTTTTAGTGGCACCGTTCACTACCATGAACCATAATATCCTAGTGTCTGGCTTCCATAATTTAAGATGCCACATCGGTTACGATAAATATGAGAGCCTTCGCTGTGCTCAGAATGACACGCTTGTACTTTGTTTCAACCCTATCAGTATATCTGAAAGGATATGTCTTGTAAATGTATAATATCTATCAAAATTGTCAATGATTGCAATTTAAGCCATATTTACTTTTAAGATTAAGATATGGGGACACACCTCTGCTATACGGATAGTCTTAGAGGGTAAAAGGAATGTCCCCAATTCAAAACAAAACCCTCACATTTGTGTCATGAGGGTTGTTGGTTTATGAGATTTTTTGTTTTAAACCTGCGATATCATAGCAATTCTGTACTGTTACATTCTTTATTTCTTGAATTTCTTTAGATAGCCTCTTTTCTGACTCAGATACTACTCTTTGAACATGCTCAGCAATGAGCATGTTGTTATCAATTAACATTTCCTTAAACCTTTTTTCTTGCTCATCGAATCTGTCATTAATTCCTTTATCCTGTTCATTGAATCTGTCATTAATTCTTTTTTCCTGTTCATCGAATCTGTCGTTAATTCTTTTTTCCTGTTCATCGAATCTGTCGTTAATTTTCTTGTCTTGCTCATCGAATCTGTCGTTAATTCTTTTTTCCTGTTCGTCTAATCTGTCGTTAATTTTCTTGTCTTGCTCATCGAATCTGTCACTTATTCTCTTGTCTTGCTCATCAAATCTTCTGTCTATTGCATCAAATCTTTTTTCATGTTTATTTAGTTTTACATCTATCAGGTCAGATATGGCTTGCAAATCCTCTTTTGTTAAGCTCATCGTTCTTACCTCGTTTCTTGTTATTTTTAATAATTATAACAATATATTTTAGCTAAATCAAGATAAACAAAAGAAAAATTTTCGTAAAACTTTCGTTTAATTTTGATTTAAATCGATTCACGTTCTTTAAATCTCTACTACAATACAATTAAGAATAATATAAAAATGAAGTGGGAAAAAATATGTCAATAACATTTAATAAAGTAAAAGATTATTTTAAAATATGAAAATAGAATTTTATTTATAATGGAATAGACAAGGAAAGTCTAAATGTATCATTTAACACAAGCAAGGTAAAATTAAACTTTGATGATAAAAAAACATCAATAAGAGATATTGAAAATGCAATAGACAAATTAGGGTATGAAGTAATAAAATCTACAGTAAAAAGATTTATAAAAACCGTAAATATTAAGGCGGTTTGCAAAACTTCTTTCATCAACCGCCTTTTGCTCAATAGTGCGTGTTAAGTTTATAAAAATTATAACTTTAGTTTTAAGTCCAATCTTCTTACTATTTTTACTTAATACTGTTTTATATCCATACAAGGACGCAATAAATTTACTTTATCTTTATCTCTTGCCGCCAAGATATGAATAAATAATTTCGGGATCATTAGCTAATTCTTTATTGGTTCCTGTTTTTACAATTCTACCGGTCTCCAATACATAAGTGCGATCTGATATGGAAATTGCTTTTTTTGCATTCTGTTCTACAAGTAAAATAGTAACCCCTTCCTTATGTATTTCTTTAATTGTTTTAAATATATCATTTACAATAATCGGGGCAAGTCCCAATGAAGGTTCATCAAGCAATAACACTGATGGTTGTGCCATTAGACCTCTGCCTATTGCAAGCATTTGTTGTTCTCCTCCAGATAACGTTCCTGCCCTTTGCTTTCTTCTTTCTTTTAATCTTGGAAATAATTCATACATATTTTCTATAGTTGCTTTAGCCACCTTTGAAGTATAGCCGCCTATCATTAAATTTTCTTCTGTTGTAAGGTGAGGAAATATCCATCTACCTTCCGGCACGAGAACTATTCCTCCCCCTACTACTTGACTGGGATGTTTCGACAGAGTTGTTCCTTTATAGAGAATATACCCCTCCTGATACTTAAGTAAACCCGTTATGCACTTCATTAAAGTTGATTTACCTGCGCCATTAGATCCAATAATAGAAACAATTTCACCTTTTTCTATATTGAAAGTAATATTTTTAAGTGCTTGTATTTTTCCATAGGCAAAACTCAGATTGTTTATCTCAATCATCTTCTTCCACCCCCAGATATGCTTCAACTACAGCCGGATTTTTTTGTATTTCTTCTGTAGTCCCCGTCGCAATAATTTTACCAAAATTAAGAACCGTTATTTTATTGCAAATGTCCATAATAAAATCCATATGATGATCAATTACTATTATAGAAACATCAAATTCATCTCTAATCTTTTTAACCAAATTTGATAACTCATAAGATTCATCCTCATTCATCCCTGCCGCAGGCTCATCAAGCAGCAGCAGTTTGGGTTTTAAAGCTAAAGCCCTTGCTATTTCCACTCTCCTCTGAACTCCATACGATAAGTTTGATGTTAATATTTTAGAATATTTCGATATTCCTATTCTATCAATTATATCATTTGTCGTTTGATTCAATTCATTCTCCCAATGTCGGCATTTTTTATTTCTTAAAAATCCGTCAATCAAACTATAATGGGAACCAACTTGTGCGACAGTCAATATATTATTGAATACTGTAAGATTTCCGAACAGCTTAATGTTTTGGAAGGTTCTGCCTATTCCTTTTTGGGCTATTTTATGTGGCTTCAGTCCTGTTAATTCTTCACCGTCAAAATTTATACTTCCCTTTGTCGGCTCTATTATCCCGGTAATTAAATTAAAAATTGTTGTTTTTCCTGCCCCATTTGGACCTATTAAGCCGTAAATTTCCCCTTTATTAACATTTAAGCAAACATTTCTAACGGCCGCTAAACCGCCAAAGGTCTTGTTTAGATCATTTATTTTTAATATACAATTATCAATCAAAACTTTTCCCCCTTCTATTTAATCGCGTTTTTAGATTGGCTATATATTTTTTAATCTGCTTAAATGTTAATTCTTTATAACCATATAACCCCGATGGTTTAAATTGAAGTATCAGCAATATTATAACTCCATAAGCTACCATCCTCCACGATTGAATATTTTCTATTCTTAACAATTCCGGCAGTGGCACTAAAATGCAAGTTGCTAAGATTGTACCTGTTATGCTTCCTAACCCGCCCAAAATTACAGTAATTATTAACATATCAGATACCATCATACCAAACATGGATGGATGCAAATATTGCATAAAATGTGCCATCATAGCTCCGGATAAACCGGTTAATGCACAGCTGATAGCAAGAGATATTGTTTTATACCTTGTTATATCGATTCCCATAGCTTGTGCTGCCGTCTCTTCTTCTCTTATCGCTATACAATTTCTTCCATGAGTTGACCTTAAAAAATTTACCAAAATTATTATTACCAGTATATCAATTAATATAATTGTAGGTAATTCAAATGCCTTTGCAACATCAGGCAGACCTTTGGCTCCTCCGGTTAAATTTTGTGCATATTCTATAATTTGTCTTACAGCTTCACCAAATCCTAGTGTAGCAATTAAAAAATAATCTCCTTTAAGTCTTAAGGCCGGATATCCTATTGCTATGCCTACCAATGTTGCAACTAAAACACCTGTTGCAACACTGCAAAATATGGGTATATGTAAATATTTCACTACCAAAGCAGATGTGTAACCACCTATAGCCATAAAACCTGCATGTCCAAATGAGTAAAGCCCTGTAAAACCTGTCAGCAAAGAAACGCCCAACATAGCAATAAGTTGTATACCTGTTAATGCTATTACACCAATAAAATATTCATTCATTTTTAACTCCATCCTTTATGCCTTATCATCTAAACTTTTACCCATAATTCCCGTTGGCCTGAACAAAAGTACCAATACTAAAAGTCCAAAGGAAAATATATCTCTTAAGGAAGACGAGATGTATCCTGACACAAAAGTCTCTAACAAGCCCAAGATAATTGCACCGACAACAGAACCTGTCAAACTTCCTAACCCTCCTAATACTGCACTGATGAAAGCCTTATTGGTTAAAGCACTTAACTGTGGATATGCCGTATATTTAATTCCCAAAAAGTATCCTGCAATACCTGCAAGCATTCCTGCTATAAGAAATACTTTTATCATCAATTTATCTACGTCAACTCCCATAATAGATGTAACATCTGTGCTATAAGCAGCACTCCTGATAGCTAATCCATTTCTTGTACAATTAATATAAAGTTCAACTGAAATTAGCAGTAAAATTGATATTAACAATATATATAAATCAATAACTCCAATATGTGATCCAAAGAAATAGATTGACTCCGTATTAAACAAACCGGAGGGGTATGTCTTGAATCTTCCTCCCAACAAAATGATAATCAAATTTTCTACAATTATCTGAATTCCAAGACCTGCAATAACTAAATATGACCTTTTTGAATTTTTTTGTAAAAGCGGCCTATAGGTTGTTAATTCAATAATTGAAGAAACGATCCCACCAAGCACTAATGCAATTATAAAAGCTAATGCAATACTCGGACTTAATAAAGTAAGTGAATAAAATCCAAAATATGCTCCTAGGGTAACTACAACCCCATGTGCAAAATTAGTAAAGTTCATTAGACTATATATTAACGAATACCCGACTGCCATCAAGGCATATATGCTTCCTATAGACAATCCGTTTACGATTTGTTGCAATAACATATCACAACCTCATTTCTTAATAATTTATTACCTTTTATTATAGTTTCTAAAACGCCCTGTTTTAATACATTTATAACAGAGCGTTTAATATTTAAAAATCAGTTGAAATCTACCTGATATACAATAAATAAGTTTGCTGCTTCTTTCTTAATGTATTTTCTTTAGGATTTTAAATAACGTTCCTTTAGTATTTTATAACAAACTTAAATTTTCCGTCTTCAACTTTCATAATATAAGCTTGTGTATCCGGATTATGAGTCTCAGGATCGATTGAAATATTGAATGCACAACCTTCAACATCTTTTGTATGTTCCAATGCATCCCTAATTGCAATAGGATCCGAATTTCCAGCCCTGTTTATTGCATCCACCAACACCTTAAAAGCATCATGTGCGGCAAAACCGTCATAAGCCATATCTTCAAGATGTTCATTATATTTTTCTAAATATTTTTCCTTTAACCCATCTAATAAAGGATCATCTAAATCCAATACACTGGTGAAATACGAATCCTCTATTGAGTCTCCCCCTAAGGTCAATACATCTACCATAGCCCAACTATCAGTACCAAGGAATCTGCACTCTATACCAAGTTGTCTTGCTTGATTGGCTGCTAAACCTATTTGTTTGTATAAAGCCGGTAAAAATATCGCTTCAGGATTGCTTTCCTTGATTTTACTTAATTGTGCCCTAAAATCGACTTCGCCGGTTTTATAAGCTTCTGAGGTTTTAATGGTGCCGCCTAATTCGATAAATTTTGCTTCAAATGCTTCTTTAACACCTATTGAATAGTCGCTTCCCAATTCATACAATGTCCCTACAGTTTTCGTATTTAGTTCATTATAAGCATAAGTTGCTATGATTCCTCCTAATTGTTCACTGGTTAAAAGCATCCTGAAGGTATATGGCCTAACTGTTCCATCATCTTTAATGATAACATTTTGGTTTGTCCCAAACGACAGCTGAGGAATTTTATTTTCTTCGCAAACATTTGTCATTGCTACAGAAGTTCCTGATGATTCCGTCCCAATGATTGCACAAACTTTATCTTGCTGTATCAGCCTTTTTGCCGCATTTACAGTCTCCAAGTTGTCACTCCTGTTATCGTAGTAAAAAAACTCAAGCTTTCTTCCTAACACTCCGCCTTCTGCATTAAGTTCTTCTGACAACATCTTGAGCACATTTTGTTGTGCAATACCCCAAGGTGCACTGTCGCCGGTAAGCGGTCCAACATAGCCTATTTTAATGGGCCCTTCTTCTCCGGGATTTTTGTCAGTTGTTTCATTACTACAGCCATAAAATACAATACAAACCACCAAAACCATACATGCAATAATTAAATTTGTTCTTTTCTTCATTGTTATTCCTCCTTGGATTTTAAATTATTTAACCAAAATTTATATATTTTTTTCAATTTTAATTAAACCGGATCTCTGTTTAAAAATACACTCATACAATGTACAGCTCCCCAACCTTTCAAAATCTCAGACAAATCAATTTCTATTACCTCACATCCGGCAGCTTCGATTATTTTCTTAGTATTTGGATTTCCTGCAGGCATTAATATTTTGCCGGGTTCTAATGCAACCACATTTATTGCCAAGTTTTTTTTAATTTCTTCTAAATCTGTAACCTCAATAATTTTAATACCTTTATCAATTAATGGTTTTACAACATCATACGGCACTTGCCAAGGGAATAAAATCATTGTTTTTTTATCAATAAAATTCATAAGACCGTCCAAGTGTGCATGACCATAAGGTATTCCCATACGAAGAATGTCCGTTACGCCCATCCTCCTTAGCTCATGCTCAACCTGCCCTGCTCCTTCTGCATTTGCTCTCGCACCGGTTCCTAAAATAACAGTATGTCTGTCCACCCACATTGCACAGGCTCCGTCAAATATTCCGCCGCCATTGATTGTCCTTACTATCGGCACGCCTAATTTGCTCAATGTTTGTGCTGCAAATCTTTCTTCACCGCGCCTTGCGGATATGCCGGGTCTGCATACAATGGCACCTTCAGGGGTCATAAAAACTAAATCCCGCATATATAGTGCATTTGGTCTGTCTTCTCTTTGCTCTTCCACATAATGAACACGAACACCATTTTCTATATAAATATCTGCTAATAAATCTTGTTCGGATCTAGCCTTTTCAATATCCATAGGACCCTTCCACCTGAAATCTGAATAATTTTCTTCATTAACTATTTCGATTTCCTTGCCGGGTCTTCTTAATAAAACATCTCTGAGTTTGCCCACCTCCGAATCACAATACCAATTACCCCAATTGTTTTTTATCTCATCGGAAAACTGTGTTTCAGATGGAAACCATCTTTCTCCTTGCACGTTTACACCCATTATGTCTATCTCCTTCAATTATTATTTCTATAAATCATTTGCTTCTCCGAAGATGTTACTCAATCTCCTTGTATCTAATAAATGCTAATAATTATAATGCAATATGTTGCCAAAAAACAAATTGAATTACTAATGAAATAAATCTTAAAATTAACAAAGAGAAGAGGAATACGGTAAAATTAATTTTACTGTATTTTGTTCATATTTACGATTATTTAGAATCCATCAAACATATACTGTTTCAGAAATTTTCCGTCCTCATGATAGGTGTGACCTTCACTATTTTGGTCTTCTATTTCAGTTTCTCTTTCAATTCATCGTAATAATCAAATATCTCACAACCTGTTGCAAACCAAGCGCCACCCTTTTCTATTATATAATTAAGTATTTCCTCAAGCATATATATTTTCCCCTGTGAACCAATACATTGAGGATCAAGTTGTAATACATAGCATGCCCCGTACTTATGAAAACCATCGTATTCCCATTTCCAATTATTCAACACTTTATCACTACATGCAATTCGGGACTGTCCACTTGGTATACAAGGAGAGAAGTCAAATGCAAAATATGGTAAATCATAAAGCGACCAGTGAATCGGTATTTCTAAAAATTTGCTCGTACCCAAATCGTTATAATATGGAGTATCGTTAGCATAAAGAGAGCTGGAGTAGGAAAATCCCAGTTCTTTTGCTAATATGAGAGTGTCCGTCGTAATTTCACCTTCCGGTGCACGAAAACCGGCAGGAACCTTTCCGCATACATTCTGTATCGCTTTTATGCCCTTTTGTATCACTTTATACTGTTCTTCCCGGCTCAGCACTCCCATATGTTCATGTTCATACCCGTGACAAGCAATTTCATGACCTAATTCAGCGACAGAATACAATGCATCCGCGTATTTCTCAGCTATGGCACCAGGTACAAAAAACGTAGCTTTTATACCATAACGGTTGAGAACATCCAGTAGGCGTGGCAATCCAATCTCAATACTTTTTTGACCCATATCCTGAAAACTTTTGTTGTCTGCACTAAGGTCAGGATCAAAAATTCGTACATAATATTCTGCATCTAAATTAACGGATATCATAACGGCGTTATTCATCCCATTAGGCCATTTGGCTTTATTTACAAACATGTGTATCCTCCTCCATACATTTTTTCCAATGTGTAGCTATCTCCTCACACGTGGTACACCACACATCGCTGTTTGAAGTAATATATTCGCATAACCTCTCTATAATTTCAGCTTTTCCGGGAGTACCCGATACCTGGGGATGGAAAGCTGAAGTTATAGCACTGCCAAATCTAATTGCTCCTTCGAACTCCCGAATAAAATTGCTTAGTACATCTTTATACGGTGCGATACGCGGTTGACCAACGAGTACCTGTGGATAAGAACTGTATACCATCTGTATGTAATCATCCAATCCCAGAGGACAAGGCAGCTTTACTACCGAAGTTCTATTTCCGTTGACTGTATGAAAATCAATCTTTTCTTCGGTAATGTCATAACTGAAATACAACGTGTTATTGTCCTTAGAAAGAATTTCCTCTGCTTCAGGAAGTAAAGGACCGGTCAGTCTAAAACCTGCAGCAGATTTACCTGTTATACGTCGGATTATATCCTGGCTTTGGCTAATATTATTCAATTGCTCTTCTATAGTATTACCATAAAAATCAGAGTGGTCAAGACCATGATTCGCTATTTCATGACCACAGGACACAATGTCTTGAATCAATTCAGGATATCTTTCTACATTTTCTGCCGGAATAAACCATGTGCTTTTCAGCTTATATTTTTCCATTATATCGAGTATCCTATGGGCACCTTTCATAATACCATATAGACCTATAGAACGACTTCTTATATAATTTTCGCCATTTGGTATGTTCACAACCTTATTACGCCAAATTGTATCACCATCCAAATCCCACCCAAAAGAAAAGGCACATTTTGCGCCATTCGGCCATATTAATTTATTCATATATATTCATTCCTTTCGCTTCACTCAAGGCACAAAACGTAGTAAAAGTTATAGCCAGAGCGTAATTTTACTTTATAATAAAACATGTGTGCTCGGTATACTACAAATCATGGGGAGGCGAGTGGGCTGCTTCAATGTATGAAGCAATCGCATTTTTATATGTGTAGCCCACCTTTTCAAGTGCTAATACATGCGTCTTCGAACACGTAACCTTATCTTTGTTTAAACTATTCTCATCTAATGATAGGCTGCCAATCAATGCCATTCTACCTACAATTCTTTGAACTTATGGTTCAGAAAGGAGTACCTATGGCTTTAATAATCGTGCATAAAATTTGTTGCTGAATTGATTTATAAGAGCCATCGCTATTTAACCTATATGAAAAGTTTGAAACAACTCCTAACTGCATTATACAACATGTTGAAAAAAAAATACCAATTAAAGAAATAAATATTTAATGCATATAATTTAATTATCGTTACAGTTCCACGAACTAAAGCTCTCAGAATGACAACGGGTGGAGCCTTTATTTATATGAGTAAACTGTAACTAATTATCCTCTTTTTAGAAAAGCAGTTGAACAATGAATTGTACCTCTTCCTTTCACAAATTCTGAAACATCAATTGAAATTACTTCTATACCGTTATCCTCCAAAAGTTGCTTGCAATAAGGATTGTTGTCTGGTTGTACTACTAAACCCGGCTTAATCGCTACGAAATTACAGCCAAAGGTTTCAACTACCTCCTTAGTAGATGGAGCCTCTAATATCTTAATTCCCTTTCTTTTTAATGCATCGCAGACATCGTATGATACCTGAGAAGCATGAATCATTGCTATATCATTGCTGGCAAAATTTAAAATTCCGTCTATATGAATATTACTATATGGAACTTGCATTGGGATTATTTGTTCAACACCCATTCTTCTTAACTCATATTCAACTTGTTCAAATCCTGATTTATTAGTTCTACTGCTTGTAGCAAGAATAACCGTTTTTCTGTCAACCCACATTGCATTGGCGCCTTCAAATATTCCGTCACCGTTAACTGTTCTGACAATCGGAACTCCTATATCAGCTAATGCCTTTGCAACATATCTCTCTTCACCGCGCCTTGCGGCCATACCCGGCCTTGTTATAATAGCACCTTCAGGTGTCATAAACATCAAATCTCTGCAATATACGGCGTTTGGTCTATCGATACGCTGCTCCTCAACATAATATACTTTGATATTATTCTCCCTGTAAATTTGGGTTAAAGCATCATGTTGTTTCCTGAACAGCTCGGCATCAACGTTTTCCCTAAATCTAACCTCATTTTGATCAAATTGCTCGATTTCTTGTCCCGGTCTTCTCATCAAAACAGCCTTTAGCTCGTCAACTTCAGATGATACTCCCCATTCTCCCCAATACAATTCAATATCATCTTCAAATGTAGATTCTTTCGGAAACCATCTTTCACCCGGCAATGTATCATCAGTATTTATTCTCACTTGCATTCCTCCTTCCTAAATTGACAATTTGTAATAATATAGTTGCAATATATATGCCAATATTATATTTTATATAAAAGGCTGTAATTTTCTTAAATTATTTAGTTTGGAAAGTATTAACAATAAAATAAAGTAAAATAAATTTTACTTAACTGTAAAATTTATTTTACCCATATAATCAATAAGCGTCCTTATTATTCCATAAGTGAACTGAAAACTTTAATATAATTCATATTTGTCAATTTTATATTTCAATAGCTGTTTTGATATTTTTAGCAGTTTTGCTGCCTCAACCATATTGTTGGTCTTTTCCAACGCTGCTTTTATTATTTCCTTTTCAAGATTATTTATAGAGTCTTTCAACGGCAATTTACCTAAGAAGTTTTCTATTCTTACTCCGTATTCATTATGCCTATTTAGTATATAGTCAGGTAAATCGTTCAATTCAATTACATTGTATGTTGCTAAGTTAAAGGCTCCTTCAATTACATTTTTTAATTCTCGTACATTTCCCGGCCAGGTGTATCTATTAAAAACATCTTCTACTTCTTCGTTTATTCCTATAATCCTACGGCCCATTTTCCTGTTGAACATATCTATAAAATAACCGGTTAATATTTTAATATCATTTTTTCTTTCTTTAAGAGTAGGTAAATTGATTTGGACAACACTGAGTCTATAGAATAAATCTTCTCTCAGCTTACCATCTTTAATCGATTTCCATGGCATCTCATTTACAGCTGTTACAACCCTAACATCTATATCTATATATTCTAATCCGCCGACTCTTAGCATTTTTTGTTCTTCGATTACTTTTAGTATTTTTGCTTGGATTACTATTTCCATCGAATTAATTTCATCAAGAAATAGTGTTCCACCATGTGCGATTTCAAACAAGCCTTTTTTATTTTCAGCACCTGTATAGCTTCCTTTCACGGTTCCAAATAATGTGCTCTCCAATAATGTAGCCGGTATTGCAGCACAGTTTAGAGATACAAAGGGTTTGTCATGTCTGTCGCTATGGCGATGAATAGCTTGTGCAACAAGTTCTTTCCCTGTTCCTGTTGCACCGTAAATCAAAACAGATGATTCGGTTTTAGAAACCTTTAAGATTTTATCTTTTACCTCTAACATTGAAAGGTCGTTGGTTATAATATCATCTATTCTATAAAGACTGTCTTTTTCTTTTGTTTGTGTGTTTTCTTTAAAAGAAATAGTAATATTTTGTCTTTGTGCTTCTGATCTTAAATATCTTGAAACATCAACAACCCCAATTATTTCACCATTATAAACGATTGGCATAGTAGTATTTTCAGCATGAAAAATATGCCCTGTATGTGTAATCAATTCCTGTCTTTGGTTAAAAATCGGTTTTCCTTCTTTTAATACTTTCAAACAGCTGCTTGTTTCTTCTGTCAGCTCCGGATAAACCTCTAAAACATGTTTGCCTATTACATCCTGGTCTCGTATGTCATTTATATCAGGTCTGTAAGTAATAAAATATTCAATGACTCCTTCTTTATTTACAACCACCAAGCCGTCAAAGTAATTATATATACTTAAAATTTGTGCGATATATCTTCTTAACATTAATAAGCTCCATACAATAATTTAATTAGGTTTTTTTAATTATAGCACATATAAAAATATTACACAATTACAAACAAATCTTTCAGCGGTATGCTTAACGCTAGTTTAGTAAAAGCAACGGCAATAAACACGGTGCCTTTAAACACGGGTCGAGTAGACGGAGCCTCACGGCTCCAACCCCTCACAGAACCGTACGTGCCCTATTAAGGCATACGGCTCTTCACTTCATCACTTACAATAATAGCTTCCACCTGCACCTAATTCAAATATATTTACACGTATTTTAGCCTTAGGTAATGGATATATTTTCAGAAACAATACAAATTTATCCCAATTAAAGCTTTTCTTCTGACTCCTACGGTTCAGCCATTTGTAGATGAAACTTCTACATTCATCTATAAAATTTCCTATCGCTCTGCCATTATCTGTTACACCATAGTAATTGCAGTGTCCTTGTATTTTAGCTTTCATTGTTTTCATAAATGTTTCAACTGTTAATGTTCGGTTCTTTTTCATCCATTCCTTGCACCTTAATAAACTTGCTTTGTATTTCTTTTTACTTGTCTTCCTCATTACTCGCTTTCTTCCGTCTCTACCTCTTCCGACATAGTGGGTAAAACCTAAGAAATCAAAGGAATTGTCTCCCTTATCATCATCATTGTCAGCTTTCTTTAGTTCAATGATTTTGGTTTTATCCTCTGCTACAGTTAGATTAAACTTCTCAAGTCTTTTAATAAGTGACCTGTAAAATTTTATTGCATCTTCTTCATATTGAAAACAAAATATACTATCATCAGCATAACGCACCATGTACGCTTTTCCTTTGCAATATTTTCTTACTACTTTTTCAAACCATAGGTCTATTATATAATGTAGATAAATATTCCCAAGTATTGGCGAGCATACTCCACCTTGAGGTGTTCCTTGTGGTGTGTCATACTTTATACCTGCGTCTATAATCCCTGCTTTTAGAAATCTATTTATTAATCTACAAAGATTAACATCAGCAATTCTAAGCTCTACGAACTTCATCATCCATTCATGGTCTACATTATCGAAAAATCCCTTTATATCAGTGTCTACTACGTATCTGATATCCCTATCATTTACTATTTTATTCAATAGTTTTAATGCGTCGTGACATCCTCTATTTGGTCTAAAACCAAAGGAACATTCCATAAAATCTTGTTCATATATTGCATTTAATATTTTAGCTAACGCTGCCTGTACTAATTTGTCCTCATAAGCAGGTATGCCAAGAGGTCTTTTCTTATCAGTTCCTGGCTTTGGTATGTATACTCTTTTAGCTGGCTGTGGTTTATATGCTTGTCTTTTCATTATAGCTATTAAATCTTCCACATTTGCTTCAAAGTTTTCCTCATACTCTGCTTTTGTTACTTCATCTACTCCAGACGCCTTCCTGCCATTCATTTCTTCATGGCACTGCATTAGAGTTTCCTTGTTTATTAGGTGTATTAATGATGTAAATCTTTCTTTAGGATTTGACTTAGCTATTTGTGCTATCCTTTCCAGTTTCGTTTCCATATATTGTCCTTCCTCTGTGTGATGTATATGTTTCTCCTTAAGGTCGATGTTGTGTTACTCCCTTCCCTCCATAGGCATTACCCTACTTCTTCGGTACTATGAAGTAATCCGACTCCCTGTTGCATTGGACTTCTTGCTTTATTATCAGCTTGAGTTATCCTACTTCCTCTGTGTAAAGAGCAACAGGGTCTCCCATGTTGACTGTATCATATCAATGTATAGCATGCGATGGTCTCCGACCCCGGGGAAACCGATATATTCTCGCTTAACGAATATATCGATATTGTTTTCTACTCAGGCAACAGTATCAACCTTCCCGATTATGGTATTTCGAGGCTCAATCCCTTCAACTTTACGCTTACCGCCTACTACCTAACTGTCTACGCTTAACATCATAAGTTACCCGATGATGTCCAAGACTCGCTATGAGTGGTTTGCTAAACCTTTCTCAGTGGGAATCCCACCCACTATATGATACGCCCTTATCATGGCGCACTGCCTGGCACCAAAAAGTATGCACCAAATGAACAGGGGTCGAGTAGGCGGAGCCTCGCGAATTCAACCCTCACAGAACCGGACTTGCCCTATTAAGGCATCCGGCTCTTCACTTCAACATTTGCATTAATAGCTACTACCTACCCTTGATTCAAATATATTTACACGTATTTTAACTTATGGTAATGGATACATCTTTAGAAATAATACATATTTTTCCCAATTAAAACTCTTTTTCTGGCTTCTACGATTTAACCATTTATAAATGAAGCTTCTACATTCATCTGTAAAATTTCCTACCGCTCTACGATTATCCGTTATACCATAGTAATTGCAATGCCCTTGAATTTTAGCTTTCATTGTTTTCATAAATGTATCAACCGTTAGAGCTTGCAATTACAATATTGGTATTGGGATGTCCGGGAGCATTGGTTATTGGTGTACCTGTATCAAATGTTGCAGGTATCGGCAATGGAGCTAGGCATGGTGTTTTGTTAAAAGGCAGTGAAGTTTTTCAGGATTTCAGCAGGGTTGATACAATAGTATTTGACAAAACGGGTACATTGACAATAGGAAACCCTAAAGTTGCTGACAAAGAAATTTATGCAGATAATGTTGATGAAGTACTAGCTTATCTGGCAAGTGTAGAAAATGAATCTGACCATCCATTGGCTAAGGCAATTGTAGAATATATTGGAGATACTAATGTCTATGAAGTTCAAAAAACTGATGTTGTAAAAGGCGGCGGCATTGTGGCCGAAGTAGATGGACATAGGGTTGCTGTCGGTAATGTAAAACTGATGGAACAAGAAAATGTTCATATAAACGAAAAGGCTCTTGCTGATATAGAAAGATTTGAAAAAAGCGGTAACTCAATTGTACTAATATCGGTTGATGGTGAATTGAAGGCACTGATAGGTATTCGTGACCAGGTTCGCCCCGGTGTAAAAGAAAATTTACTAAAGCTTAAAAAATTAGGTGTCAAAAACTTGGTAGTTCTATCGGGAGACAACCAGGGAACGGTTGATTTGGTAGCAAATGAATTAGGTCTTACAGAAGCTCACGGACATATGCTTCCGGAAGATAAGTCGGCATTTATCAAGAATTTAATAGATAATGGGCATATTGTGGCATTTGTAGGAGATGGAGTAAATGACAGCCCTTCATTGGCATTAGCTCATATTGGTATTGCTATGGGAAGCGGTACAGACGTAGCTATTGAAACATCGGATGTTGTATTGATGAATTCAGATTTTAGCCGCCTGCCTCATGCTTTAGGCTTAACAAAAGCAACGGCAAGGAATATGTACCAAAATATATTTATTGCAGTAGGAGTTGTATTAGTCCTTCTAGCCAGTGTATTCTTCAGTGATTGGATGAATATGTCAATTGGAATGCTGGTGCACGAAGGAAGTATACTGGTGGTAATTTTAAACGGCATGAGGTTGCTCCGATACGGTGCCAGAAACTCGTAGAGGTTCAGGTATCAAAAACTAGTAAGTAAAAACAACATATAATTTTGATTTAAATTAATTCAAATAGAAAAATATTGTGTATAATATATATAATTCTATCGTCATCCTGAGTAGAATGAAAGATATCAGGTCTTGAGATTTTTCACTACGTTCAGAATTATCACGTGTTACCAAACCACGATAAACGAATATACTCTGTGATTGTCATCCTGAGCGCAAGCGAAGGATCTCAGGGTTAAAAAATGAGGTTCTTCGAGCTAAAGCTCTCAGAATGACACGTAGCTTATTCATAGCAATGACAATTAAAAAACGGATTAGGAATGCCATATAAAAATAAATAAATTAAAAAGGAGAGATTAAAATGCAAAAGGCAACTATTCAATTAGAAACATTGACTTGTCCATCATGTATGCTGAAAATAGAAGGTGCAGTAAAATCTATAGATGGAGTTGATAAAGACAGCTTAAACGTATCATTCAACACAAGCAAGGTAAAATTAAATTTTAACGATGAAAAAACTTCAATAAAAGATATTGAAAATGCAATCACTAAATTGGGATATGAAGTAAAAAAGTCTACTGTAAAACCTCTGTAATACAACGTGGTGCCTTCCCGTGGTGCCTGGCACCCGAAGCGGTGCCTGGTACCATTGGAGTATAAATGTCAATGCAAGGAGATGAAAAAATGACAAATATTTATAAGGATGATGCAATTCAAGAAGGTATAAAGGCTCTTGCCGGTTTAATGAAAGAATCAAATTATTCAGTAGTGCTCACAGGTGCCGGAATGGATACGGAAAGCAATATACCTGATTTTAGAGGTAAAGATGGATTATGGAGGAAAATAGACCCAAGATTGGTCGCGAGTGTTGATACTCTTGAAGAGAATTACTCCATGTTTCGTGAGTTTTATATTGAAAGAATAAACAGGTTAAAAGGTGTAAATCCTCATGAAGGTCATTATATACTTGCAGAATTTGAAGAAAAAGGAATAATTAAAAGTATTGCCACTCAAAATGTTTCAGCTTTGCATGAATTAGCCGGAAGTAAAAATGTAAATGAGCTGCATGGAAACATTAGGTCTATAAGGTGCAATAATTGTAATAAGGAAGCAAATATAGATGACTTTATTAATAATCATAAATGTGAATTTTGCGGCAGCAATATTTTAAGACCTGATGTAGTATTGTTTGGAGAATCACTGCCTGCCGGTCCTTGGAATCAAGCCCAATCAGATATTAGAAAATCGGATTTGCTGATAGTCATAGGAACAAGCTTAGAAGTGTCTCCGGTAAATCAGCTACCGCTGCTTACAAGAGGAAAGCGTGCGCTAATTAATAATGAAGATGTATATACTTATTATGATTTTGACATTAAGCTTATTGGAAAGGCTAAAGATATATTAATAAGACTAATGGATACTTACAATAAAATATGAAATCGGTGTCAGGCACCGTATGTGTGTGCCTGGCACCCCTATTTGGTTACAAGAATAACAGCATTACCCCTGCAATGGAAATGAATGCTCCCAATATTTCTTTCGGTAGAATTTTCTCTTTAAAAATAACAATTGAAGCAGGGATTATAATTATAGGCGATATGGATGTAATGGATGAAACTATTCCTGCAGCAGTATGCTGCAGTGCCACCAGCGAAAGAACAACACCAATATAAGGTCCTGTTACAGAGCCTGCGGCTATTTGCATTAATGCTTTTTTATTTTTGAAGGAGTCTTTTATTTCCTGCCATCTGTTTCTCCAGGTTATTATTATTGTATAACCGATGACAGCGGCAATTATTCTTATTTGCGTAGCCGCCAAAGGATTATATGAACCCATCCCTATTTTGCTGAATATTAATCCTGCAGCTTGTCCAAGAGCACCCAAACAAGCAAATATAATTCCTTTCACGGGGCGGTTGAATTCAACCTTCTTTTCATCAGCTCCCCTGCTAAGTATAACAAGACTAATACCAAGCATGTTTAAAGTCATTCCTATCAAGGCAAAAATTGATAATTTTTCCCTCATAAACAGAAATCCCGCCAGTGCCGTAATTGGCGGAGATGCTGACATTATAAGCAATGATATTCTTGAGCCTATTTCAACAAATGCTTCAAATAAAAATAAATCCCCCAGTACAAAGCCAAACAATCCAGATATCAATAGCCAAAACCATGCGCTTGTTGTTGCATCGGTGGGCATAATAAGTCCTCTTGTAATATAAGCACTGATGCTCAGCAAAATGAAAGCAATGAATAGTCTTATGTAGCTTACAGATAATGATCCAACCTTCTTACCTGCCGATTCAAAAGAAATTGCATTCAATGTGAAGCATACTGCTGTACCCAATGCGGCTATTTCTCCTGTGTGTGTTAGTATAAATTCTCTCATAGTCATTCCCTATCTTCTAATTTAATTGATGTTTACAATTCTGCATTATATACCATATAGTACTTCTTTTCTATATATAATTATATAATCTTACAGGGATTTTTAAATCAGTATGAAACCAGAGCTGGTTAGTTTGATAATAGAACATTAGTTATAATGAAAATTCAAAGGGTAAAAATAGCAGTAAAAGGGCCTAATAGGTTGATAATGGCTATACCATTAAACCCTTTTATCTTTTATGCTATCTATACTATCGCAAAAAATAGACTATTCTGTTGGCAAATATTGGTATAACGCATTAAGTCATTAAAAAGATTATTGTAAAATAGAATTAATATTTAAAGTAATATACTAACAAAAAATATAAAATTAGGAAATTAACCATCATATTGGGAAAACATTTATCATTTTAATGATTTATATATATTGTTTTGGCATGAATCTTGCTTGATATTAATGGGTAGTTAGCCAACTAAAAATTTAAGAATATTAAGGAGGGGTATTATGAGTACACAGGACAGTGAAAAAAAGGACATCAAAAAGAATAAAACGCCAATGGCAGGATTCATTAGAGGAGTTGAAAGAGTTGGAAATAAGCTCCCGCACCCGTTAACACTTTTTACTATTTTATCAATTTTTATTCTATTTTTATCTTATTTTATGGCTAAAGCAAATGTTTCCGTCACGTATATGGAAGCCTCGAAAGTAGGAACCGAAGAAGTAAAGGAAACAACAGTAGCAGTGGTTAACTTGCTTTCGAGAGCTGAATTGCAGACTATTATGTCAGATTTCGTAAACACTTACATTAGATTCTTTCCTATAGGAATAGTAGTTGTAATGATGTTTGGTATCGGGGTAGCAGAGCAATCAGGATTAATTCAGGCACTTATGAAAAGACTAGTTTTAGGAGCTCCTAAATACTTAGTTACTTATATTGTGTCATTAGTTGGTGTTTGTGCAAATATTGCTTCTGACGCAGGTATAGTATTTGCTCCGGCAATAGGCGCATCGATATTTTATTCTTTAGGCATGCACCCGGTAGCAGGAATAATGACAGGTTATGCTGCTGCATACGGAGGATTTTCAGCCAACTTATTCATAGCCGGAACAGATGCTCTGTTAGCCGGAATCACTCAATCTGCTGTTACTTCTTTTGGCATAGATGCTCCGGTACATCCGTTAATGAACTGGTACATAATGGCTTCTTCCACATTGTTTATTGCTCTAATAGTGACTCTGGTTACAGAGAAAATAATAATTCCGGTATTGGGAAAATTCGACCCTGAAGACACTAAACTTAGTACAAATATTGACAGTGAATATGTTGTAACTAAAGAAGAATCTAAAGGCTTAAGAGTAGCAGGTATTGCCGCACTTGTTTTTCTAGCTGTTTTATTGTTATTAACAGTCCCTAAAAATGGTTTCTTTAGAAGTGCTGATGGTAAAATATTACCAAGCTCGCCGCTTGTAAGCAGTATACTATTTATATTGTTTTCATTTTTCATGTCGGTTGGTATTGCATATGGCAAAGCCACAGGTTCTGTAAAATCAGGAGCAGACGTAGCTAGATTTTTGCAAAAAAGTTTGGTCGGTGTAGCAGGATTCCTGGTAGTATGTTTACCGGCTTCAATGTTTGTAACATGGTTTGGTAAAAGTAATATTTCTACTATTATAGCAATAAAAGGAGCCGAAGCTCTGCAACAAATGAATATATCAGGCATACCTTTGTTACTTCTTTTCATTCTGTTATGCGGTATTGTAAACATATTTATAACAAGCGGTTCTACAAAGTGGATGCTTTTAGCCCCTGTTTTTGTACCAATGTTAGCAATGGTCGGCATATCACCTGCAGCTGCACAAATGGGATATAGGATTTCCGACTCGGCAATTGACATGATTACTCCTTTATCAGCATATATACCGGTTATATTGGGAATGATGGAAAAATACAAGAACAAAGGCCAAGAGTTAGGTATAGGTACGGTTATCTCACTAAGCATGCCATATTCTCTGCTGATATACGTATTCTGGATAATACTATTTGTAATATGGTTATTGATAGGTCTCCCGTTAGGTCCCGGTGTTTCACCTTTTATGTAAGTAAAATGAGGCATTACGAATTTAATATATAATTGGCATTTGAAAAGAGGTGTTATAATGAATAAAAAACTTATAAAAGAAGGATTTCTGGTAGACCCGGGAAACAAGAGGATTGGCATGTATGACCTGCTAATTGAAGGAGAAAAAGTAATTAAAGTTGAAGAAGAAATAAACATAGATAGCGGTATAGAAGTAATCAATGCAAAGGGCAAATACATTGTGCCCGGCTTTATCGACCTTCAGGTCAATCCCGGCAATACTATTGAATATATTGCTGATATACTTCCGTTTTGCGGCATTACAACACCTTTAGTCATGCCATGCAACACATTTTCCGGAATTCCCCTCATAGATTACTATGGCGGACTAAAAAATATGCTTGAAATATGTGAAGGGCAAAGTGTTAATATTGCAACAGCAATATCAATTGAGCCTCATGATACAAAAGGACATGAAACCTATGCTAGTCTTGCTGTTCCGTATGAAAGGCTGTCCGAAAGAATAGAAGAATTTATAGAATATGGCATTACAGCTATTGGAGAAGTTGTTCTTCCTTTGGGTGGAATTGCCCACATTGAAAGCAATATTAGTCAAGAGTTTTTGGATAGGCTGCTTGAAAAGAGTATTCTGTATGATATACCTGTGCTGCTTCACACCGGAGCAGGATTACAAGGAGTACAAACGGCTGTAGAAACAGCTGCCGGCAGAAGACTGCATATTTGCCATGTGGGAAGTACTGTCTCGAAAGATAGTATTTATGAAGCCATAAAGTTGTTAGAAGACAATCCCAATATAACAACAGATACTCATCTTTCCGAAATAGCCGGCAGCACAAGTAAAAGCAGCGGTTTGGTTTTAGAATATTTTAAAAGAGGAGAAGTTGTAAAAATAGATCCTGAAACTTTACAGGTTGAAGTTCAAAAAAATATAGATACTGCTGTTCCGCCATTTTACTATAATAAAGAAAAGGTATTTGAAAACAATATTATATGTGCTTTATCCGATAGGATTGATGCAATAGAAAGTGATGAATTAGGAGATGGGATTAGAGCAAAATTTATGCTCAAAAATTTATTTAATATCGTAAATATAGTATCCTTGGAACATGTTAAGATAAAATTGCTTGCCAAGCTTGTTGAAAAGCTTACAGTAAATCCGGCTAAAATATTAGGTATTAATAGAGGAACATTAGGCGAAGGAGATTTTGCCGATGTTTTATTATTGGATTTAGATAATAGAATAATTGACACTGTTTTAGTAAATGGTGAAAAAGTGGTTTGGCAAAAAAAACTTACCGGATTGAAACCCGGCAAGAGAATTAGGTATAAAGGATTATAGCAAGTAGTTCTTGCTTAAATTATCTACTGATTTTATAAGTGCTTCTTCCGTCTTTACTTCTATTAGTGTCATAATACTCATTGATTGGGCAAAGTTTAGCAATTTCTTAATATTCAACTCGCCCTCAAAAAGAACTTGATGGTCGCTGCTTCCTTTAGCATCGTGAAGATGCATGTGAGCAATGTGCTCACGATTTTGCATCAAATAAATTTCATCCTTATAATTGCTTACTGCATCATGACCAGTATCCCAAGTAAGTTTTATATTTGGGTATGTCAAAGCTTTATCCAAGACATCTTGTATGTATCTTTTCGAGAAGTTACCGCTGTTTTCTATTGCTAATATTATGTTGTTTTTCTGAGCTTTATTTGAAAGAGTTTTTATTGATTTAATAAAGTTATCTGTGAATTCTTCGGAATATTTATCGTAAATATAAACTTTTTTGTCAGGAAGGGTCATCTTTGACCCTTCAATTATGTGCATGTTAAGAAGCTTTACTCCTGCTTCTTTTGCCCATTCAATGGTATCCGAAAACAATTGTACATATCCCTCTCTGACACTTTCATAAAAGGAGCCTATATCTGCTTCATCGGGCATGTGCATGGTAAATTTTATATTGGTATCCCTTGTTATTTTCTGAAGTTCATTCGGGGGTAATTTTTGTATGAAGTTATAGGGTAGATTCATGTTTAATTCTATGAAATCAAGCTTTAGTTTCATGCATAGTTCGATTAGTTGGTCCAGTGATGTATATTCAACTAAAGCAGGCATGCCTAACATCATAATGACATTTCTCCTTTTGATAGGTATATGAGATTCTTCGAGCTAGCTCTATGAATTATGAAGTGTTTACTACACCACGATAAATAAATACGCTTTGTCATCCTGAGCGTAAGCGAAGGATCTCATGAGATTCTTCGAGCCAAAGCTCTC
>Ga0209723_1001995_pt1 | contig 29214 bp, 31 predicted proteins | sample BiotimSIPDNA_2_FD_185750 | JGI IMG/M metagenome (GOLD analysis project Ga0209723, IMG submission 185750) | Anaerobic biogas reactor microbial communites from Washington, USA - Biogas_R2 time_0 SIP DNA (SPAdes) (version 2) | ecosystem: Engineered > Bioreactor > Anaerobic > Unclassified | place...
TCATTTTTTTAGTGAAACTCTATGTGTCCTGTTTTTCCATTTGTATGTCTAACTTTTAGTTACAAATTTAGGAGCTATCAAAATAAAGTTTAACATGAACTTTTTTAAAATCGTAAATCTACAACTTGTGGTTCCTAAAAACTAACTGGCGTTTGTTGCTCTAATTTGTAGGCAATTGGATGAAGAAATACGATGCGCCCTATTGAATTGTACTATTTTACCAAGCGACACAAGTAAAGGGTTAAATATTTTTCACGTTTATCTTTTATTATGAAGAAAGTTCTCGTTTTGTATTACAGTCGTAGCGGAAACACTGAAAAGATGGCTAAAGCCGTTGTTGAAGGAGCAAAAAGTGTTGCTGGCATAGAAGTTGAATTAAACTATCATGTTATTGCTGCAAATTTACTCGATTACGACGCTATCTTGATAGGTGCACCTACTTATCATAATGTTATTCCTATAGACTTCAAAAACTTGATTGAAGACGCTGCTGCATTGGACAAGAGTTTGAAGGGTAAAATAGGTGCTGCTTTCGGGTCATATGGGTGGAGCGGTGAAGCACCACAACTAGTTTTGGATCTTCTCGAGAAGAAGCTCAACATGGAAATCGTAGAGCCTCCTGTACTCGCAAAATATGCTCCTGACCAAACTGCACTTGAAGAATGCAAAAACCTTGGAAAACAAATCGCTGAAAAACTTTCAAAACAAACATAAAAAATTGTGAAGTGAAATTTATGGAAACAAAAAATGATCCTAAACTTGTTGCATTTTTAAAAAATCAAGTCAAAATCGAAAATGAAATCGTAGAATCACTAGAAAAATCACTTGATGGAATTAAAAATCCCGCTGTAAAAGCTGTTCTAAAAGGTGTTTCTCTGGATTCTGTGAAACACGCTGAATTATATTCTTCAGCAATTACTTTATTGACAAGCACTTCAACAGCTTTAAAACAAGAAGACCTTGATGCGCAGAGAGCATTGGTTGAAAAACACATTGCGGTCGAAGCTAAACTCATAGGGGAGCTTCAAAAAATTATTCCAGAAATCAAAAATGAAAAAGTAGTTTTCCTCTTAAAAGCTATTCTCGAAGATGAAGTCAGGCACCATATGATGCTGAAAAAGGTTCTAGAGATAATTGTTCACGGTGAAACCATAACTGAAGATGACTGGTGGGAAATGCTCTGGGAGGGTGTTCCTTTCCACGGTGCACCTGGCTAAATAATAGTCTCTCACAGCGACCCTTTTTTAATATTTTAACACCATTTTTAATAATTCAAGAACTTCTTTTTTTGTATTGGCTTCATTTAAGCAACCTTGTTTCTAATGTGTATCGTTGCTACATAACGACCGGGTTTTAGTGAGAACTTTTTTTTAGTTTTTGATCTCACGCTGCGCCCAGCAATAAGGAAGCTACAGTCGCAATTACAACAATAGCTAATGTTTCAGCTAAAGTAACTTTCCAGTTCACTCTTGTCTTTTTTGAACGATAACGTACTAGAAAAACTCCGACAATGGTGCTAACTATGAATAGCGAAATTACTACGTTATAATATGGTGGAAGCACTAGATACGTAGCTATCGGGATTATACCTGCTACAAAGGTTGTGACTCCGCAAATTGTCGCTGCATAAATGTTTGACCTATGGATTTGTTTGCCGAGTAGTATGAATAAATTCTGAACTAACACCAGAGATTTGTATCGCTCTTTTTTGTCTGGGTTATCGCTTAAGCTATAATTCATCAAGTTTTGTAGCGTTCTTATATCTGCAAGGTCTTCAGTTATTCCGCCCAAAAGAAAACTTGAAAAATTAGTTATTGCAACCGCGCTTAATGTCAGAAATGCTGCGAAAATAACTGCAGGTTGATTTGATAGAAACGTGGATGTAGCCGTTAAAGTGGCGATAAAAGCAGATAGTATCACAACTAAACTCGTTATTGACCCGTCAACTAGACCTGCTACAACTTCCATTATGGGTTCTTTTTTTAGTAGAAGGCTTTCCCATTCTCTGCCTAATTTTTGGCCTTGAGGTGTCAGGTAAATGTATTGTGCTTTTTCTTCAATCAGGTTTTCAGTAGCCATTTCTTTTAGTGCTTTATCAAATTCTGATGTATCTATGCATGCGTGATTGACGCATATGTGATCGATTTTCTTCTTTATGACCGATTTTTCTAGTTTAATACCTTTGCTAAGATTAATTAAAGTAATAACTTTGATGACGTCTGGTAAGTCTTGAATTTCAAAGGACACTTAAATGGTCACCATTACTTTGACAGCTCATAAATTTGGTGCTCTACCCAAATTCTATGAAGTACTTCTCCAAAAAAGGTTGCGCTTAATATTCCATATACTTTAACCATTTGCTCAATAAACCACTCTGTTTTTTATGAAAAGATATTGTGAATATATACACCTGTGTCAATTGGGAATTAAAGCTGAAGGACAAATCTCGTTGAGCACACATATCTCACACCTCGGTTTTTTTGCGTTACAAACTTGCCTTCCATGAAAAATCAACAGATCAGTAAGAGGCATCCATTTGTCTTTAGGTGTTATATGCATGAGGTCCTTTTCTATTTTATCTTGATATTTCTGCTGAGTTAGCCCTATTTTTTGTGAGAGCCTCATTACATGAGTGTCAACGGCGATGCCCGCAGTTATGCCATATGCATTGTAGAGGATGATGTTAGCGGTTTTTCTTGCAATACCAGGCAACTCTGTTAATTCTTCCATGGTTTTAGGAACTTTTCCATCAAATTTTTCTACGAGTAGCTTGGTGCACTCTTTCAAGTTTTTAGCTTTATTATGATAGTACCCAGTAGAGTGGATGGCTGCCTCAAGCTCTTTTAAATCTGCTTCAGCATAATCTTTTGCGGTAAGATATTTTTTAAACAGTGTTTTGGTTACTGAGTTTACTGTAACATCAGTTGTTTGCGCAGAAAGCATAGTTGCAACTAGTAACTCAAGTGGGTTGCTCCAATTTAATGCGGTTTTAGCGTTTGGGTACTGTTTTTCTAGTAGTTTAATCACTTGATTGACTTTTGTTTTCTGATCTATTCCTGTTTGGGCTGTTTTCAATTAAGACTCCTTTTATCGTTTTATCATGTGAGTTATTGTTTTAAGAATTTTATGCATCGGATTAACTCGTCCAGATGAGGATATAGCCTTCTTTATCTGCTGTCTTTGAAGTGCAAAAATTTTTGATTATGCACTTTTATCGTATTCAAATTCGGCCAGAAAATCTGTTTTAAAAAAGTGGTTAAAAAGCCTCGTTGCACACGTCGTAGTATGGTGCTTGTTCAGATAAATCTCTTATATATGTTTGATTGTTTAATTTTTCATAATTATTATGAACGTTTAGTAAATATGTTTAAATATTTTTGAATGTTTGATTGTGGTGTTAAGGTGTTTAAAATGATTTACGAAATAAACCTGAAAATAGAAAAAGCCGCTATAGAACGTGCGATAAGATACCAAAACTTAAAAGCAAAAAAGAGGTAAAAAGGTTGCCTACACTTTTAGTTAAAGCACCAACTCCGCTTAATACCAACTTTAATTTCAATAATGTAACATAAAAAAAACCCGACCTGTAAGATGGAGATAACAAAAAACCAACAAGACTAAGTTAGGATAATGTGAGGTGCCAGTTGATGGAAACTATGACCTTGCTCTTAGAAATCTTTGGTTTAACTTCTCTAATATCAGCGTTTATCAAATACAGTATCGAAAAAAGAAAATTCAACTCTCAAAAACATAAATTTACGCATAACCTGAATAATAGAACTTAACACTTTAACTCTTTTTAATATCAACAACTCTTTGTTCTCTTAATTTAAGAGAAAAACTTTTTTTGATATATCACTAAATAATAAATGGCGATAAAATTGTCTGTTATGCTAAAGGTAGATGGAAAAGACATCCCAATTAACGAATTTGTACAAAAAATACTTAGCGGAACGATCGTTGGCGCTGTATCTTCTCTACATAATATAAACGAGGATTGGCAAAACATAGAGGTAACAATCAAAAAATAATTTACCCCCTTAACCTACAGCTTTTTTTATTTCAGTAAAACCTCTGCTTGATTCAACATGATAGAGGATGGAGAATTATTCTTGTAAATTACTTAACCCATATTTGTTGCAATACATTTTTTCGTCCTCGTTCCTGTTAACTTAGCTCCAAAATAACTTGGTTTCCAATATAACTAAATAAGTAGTGATTTATGAATTAGCTAAACTGGGTGAAGGCTTCCAAAAGCATTCTGAACTACTTCATTGAGTGCTGGATGAATATGCATGCCTCTTGCGATTGGGCTGAAATCACCTTTTCCGGTTACCATTGCATTAGTGATTTCTTGTATTAGACCTGACGCTTCCGGTCCTACGATGTGTGCTCCTAATATTTTTCCAGTTTCTCTTTCAACTATGACTTTAACGAATCCTTCTGGGTACCCATAGCAGCGCCCATTGCAGTATCTTTATACTCGGCAATTCCAACTGCGATCTCATATTTGTTTTTAGCTTCCTGTTCTTTAAAGCCAACAGAAGCAATCTGAGGATGCGTGAAAACTGCGTGCGGCGTAGCAGAAAAATCCATTGGAACTTTGTGTTCATGGTTAGCGTTATGCCAAACTATACCTGCTTCATAATTTGCTGCATGCCTAAACATTTGTATCCCAATGGCGTCTCCAAAAGCGTAAATGTTTTTCTTTTTTGTCTCTAAATACTCGTTGACTACTATGAAACCTTTCTTATCAACTTCTATGCCTGATTTTTCAGGTTTAAGCTCATCAGAATTTGACCTTCTGCCTGCAGCTATCATCAGAGCTTCTGCAGTAAAATGCCTCTCTGTGTTGTCTCTGAGGTTTCTGGCTATAAGCGTCTTTAGAGGGCCTTCTTGTTTTACTTCTATTGCTTCATATTCAGTAAATAACTCTAAGTGTTTAGTGATTTCTTTTTGAAGCAATTCTGAAACTTCAGGTTCTTCTTCTGGGATAACACGGTTTTCTCTATGCACTATAGTGGTTTTTGTTCCTAAGGCTGAAAAGAAATGGCCATATTCCATTCCGATGTATCCCCCGCCCACTATAATTATGCTTTTAGGTTGAGTTTTCAATTCTAGAACTGTGTCACTCGTTAAGTATTCTACATTCTGTAGACCCTTTATTGGTGGAATTAATGTTCTTGTTCCTGTTGCAACAAAAATTTTTTTAGCTTTAATCGTGTGTTTACCCACTTTCATTGTATAGTCCGCGATAAATTCGCCTCTATCTTTGAACCAATGCATTTTGGGAGTGGCTTCTACTGCTGCGGCTTGCTGTTTTGTATCGTGGTTAACAAGGGTATGCATCCGTGTCATAATGTTGTTGAAGTCAACTTTATTTATCGATGCTTTAATGCCCAATTTTTCAGCCTCTTTGATTGTTGCCAACACGTCTGCTGGATAAATTAGCATCTTTGAGGGTACACACCCCACATTTATGCATGTCCCGCCCATACGGCCATGTTCAACTAATGCAACTTTCATTCCCTGTTCAACAGCAGCAGAGGCGACAAGCATACCCGAGCCTGACCCAACTACTATTACATCGAATTGTTCCATAAGATAAGCCTCAAATACTGTAATAGTGGATTAATTGAAAATAAATAAACCTTTCAACTATGCATGTCTAATCAAAACTATTTAGAAATTAATGAGTAAATTATTTTCATATGTTTTTTCTCAAATATGGAATCAAGACTTCAGCTACCTTTCTTTATATGTTTCACCTTTAAATTTATAATACAATTTTTAGTCTGTAGTTAAGTTGATGTGATTCTAAATCAAAAATTACGTCGTTATTACTATAACAGGTGTAGGTGGATAAAAATTTTGGGTGTAAGCCAGTTGGCTTACTTTACTAAACTAAGGTTTTTGTTAACTTTGTCCCAGTTTACGATGTTCCAGAATGCATCAACAAACTTGGGGCGCTCATTTCTGTAGTCAACGTAGTACGCATGTTCCCAGACGTCAATAGCCATAAGGATATTGAATGATGGATAGAGGTTAACATTGTGTTTTTCTATCTGAACTATTAGGGGCCTTTCGATGCATGGTTGCATAGCTAATGCTGCCCAACCTGAACCTTCTACAGTTGCAGCGGCTTTTGAAAATTCTTTTTTGAATCGCTCAAAACTTCCGAACTCCTTGTTTATTACATCAGCTATGGCTCCGTTGGGTTGTCCTCCTCCGCCTTTTCCTGCTGGTGCCATGTTTTCCCAAAAAATTGAGTGTAACAAGTGGCCTCCGACATTGAATGATAAATCTTTCAATAATGCTTTCATGTCGATGTCAGCGTTTTCTTGACGTGCTTTGTCTATTTTTTCAAAAGCTGCGTTAGCTCCGTTAACATAGCCTTGATGGTGTTTGCTGTGGTGCAGTTTTAGTTGTTCTTCTGATATGTATGGTGCAAGAGCATTGTAGTCGTATGGTAGTTTGGGTAGAGTAAACGATTTCACTTTTTCCATAATATCACCAAAAATCAAAGAATCAAACTGAAAAATAACTAATATACTTTACTAGCCCTCTGAGATATGTCTTCATTACTGTATAGTTAACGCTTTTTTGCATTGAATTATCTGGCCAGGCTGTAGTATTTTTGGTTAAATTGGGCAATATCAAGCTTGCACTATTTGTGGATTATACAAAAATGTAAGGCACATAGGGGCTGTCATATTGTCAAAGTTATGGTCTCATTGAGGAACAAGCTCTGCGTGACTAAACCTTTTTTGTAATAAATCACATTCAATAAGTTATTAACGTTTTTAAATTAATCAACTTGCTTAAACACATAAATTCAAAGAAATTTTCCCGTGACTTATGAATCTATAAACGAACAAAATAAACCGCTGAACTGATCTTTTTAATAGACAAATTCCATTGAGAAAAAAAGCGTTTATCTCTCTTCTTTATGAAAGCAACCAATTCACTAATAACTAGCTTCTCCAGATTGCGTACTCCATAACTATGTGTAGCTGTATATTGGGCTGTAAATTATCTATTGGCCACCTGATTAATGGCGTTCTAAAAAAATAAATCAATTATAATAAACTAAAAAGGAAAATTAGGCTTTGATTTTTTGGGCTGTTTCTTGCCCAAACTCAAAGCATTTTTTTAACTCTTCTGCAGTTGGTACCCACTTCAATTCAATGCTTGATTCCATAACATCAAAGCCTGCTTCTTTAGCCATTTTTATCATTCCTCTTGTTGCGCCGCCGCCCCAACCGTAAGAGCCGAAGAAACCCCAAAGTTTACCTTTAGGTTTCAAACCGCCAATATAAGTCAAGAATGAACTTGCCGATGGGAACATCCCGTTATTTAATGTGGGTGATCCTACAAGAACTATTTTTGCATCAACGATTTCTGTAACTATATCTGTGTTGTCAGTAGCTCGAAGCTTAAGCAGTTTTACTTCAAATCCTTGACTGGCTAATCCTTCTCCGATGGCGCGTGCCATTTTGTCAGTGCTTCCCCACATAGTGTCAAAGACGACAATTGCTTTTTGCTTAACTGTTTTGCCTGTGCATAAATCCATGTATGTGTTTACGATTTTCATGGGGTCTTTTCTCCAGATTATCCCATGACTTGGTGCAATTATGTCAATGGGTAACTTCATAGCAACGACTTCTTGAATTTTCTTGACAATTAACGGCGAGAACGGAGTCAGTATGTTTGCATAGTAAGTTTTCGCCTCTTCCATTAGTATCTGCGGATCAACTTCATCGTCGAAGCGTTCATAACTTGCAAGGTGTTGACCAAAAGCGTCGTTTGGCAACAATATTTTATCTTCAATTAAATAAGTAAACATGCTGTCTGGCCAGTGAAGCATCGGTGCCTCCATAAATGTGATAGTCTTTTTTCCAAGGTTTATTTTATCTCCAGACTTTACAACTTCCACTCTTTCAAATTCTGTGCCGAAATGTTTTATCAGTTCTTCTTTTCCTCTTGCTGTAGCCAAAATTTTTGCGTTCTTTGCAAGTTTAGCTATTACTGGAAGACTGCTTGAGTGATCCATTTCCACGTGGTTAACTACTATGTAATCAATTTTGTCTAGAGTTGTTAATTCAGATATATGCTCAATTAGTTCTTGACAGAAAGCTGCTTTTACAGTATCTACTAACGCAATTTTTTCATCTAAAATCAAATACGCATTATAACTGCTTCCCCTTTTAGTGGTATATCCGTGAAAGTCGCGAATATTCCAGTCAACAACACCAACCCAGTTTACGCCATCTTTCAGACTGACTTTAACCATTTTTATCTGCTCCAAAATATTGTCTTACAAAAAATCAGTTTTCTAATCTTATATTGATTTCGTTACAAAACTACTCAATCCAGTTTTTACACACAAAAAAAGCTGATTGCTTTAGGTTGAAGTGTAAACTTATCTATTCATCAAAAAGAAAAAATTAGTGGTGATGATGCCCGCCGCAGCAGCAACTATGTCCAGACTGGTTGGCAGAGTTATCCACGTATTCCTGTGGGTTTGATTCAAACTCTTTTTTACACCCTGGCGCACAGAAATAGTATGTTTTGCCTTGGTAAATGGTCTTCCACTTCGCGGTTTTTTCGTCAACTTCCATGTTGCAAACTAAATCTTTAGCCATAAAATATCCCTTTTATTTCATTGAAAATAATGAAGGTGGGGTACTTAGATTTTTGGGCGGAACCTCTTCAGGAGTGATGCATTAGTAACTACTGTCACTGAACTAGTAGCCATAGCAATGGCTGCGTATACAGGGTCAAAGAGTACACCTAATATGGGGTAGAATGCCCCTGCTGCCAGCGGTACAAGTGCAACATTATAGAAGAAGGCCCAGAACAGGTTTTGTTTAACTTTTCTCATAGTAGCATTGCCCAGTTGGAAGGCTATCGCTACATCTCTTAAGTCATTTCTTATTAAAACAATGTCACCTGTCTCCACTGCTACATCTGTACCAGAACCAACTGCTATTCCAACGTCTGCCTGAGCTAAAGCCGGTGCATCATTTATTCCATCTCCAACCATTGCTACAACTTTGCCTTGCGTTTGAAGTAGCTTAATCTGCTTAGCTTTTTCACTGGGTAAAACCTCAGCTAATACCTGGTCGATGCCTGCTTGGTTAGCTATCGCTTTAGCTGTTTTTTCGTTGTCACCTGAAAGCATTATCACTTCCAAACCCATTTGTTTAAGTGATGCAACCGCTTTTTTTGAATGTTCTTTTAATGTGTCAGCTACCGCGATTAAACCTGCAATTTTTCCGTTAACAGCTATTAGTATCGCTGTTTTTCCTTCCTCTTCAAATTTGGTCATTTTTTCTTCAAATTCGCTTATTTCTATATGTGAATTTTCCATTAATCGGCGGTTCCCTAGTAAAATCGTGTTTTCTTCATTTTTTACTTCCACACCTTGTCCAGGTATAGCGTTAAAAAATTCCGGATCATCAATTTTTATGCCATTTTCTAAGGCTTTTCTTACTATAGCTTCTCCAAGTGGATGCTCAGAATTTTTTTCTGCTACAGCAGCGAACTTTAACAGTTGTTCAGCACTAACTGGTTTGCTTTTTTGTGTAGTAAGAATATCTGTTACTTCAGGTTCGCCTTTTGTTAAGGTGCCTGTTTTATCAAACACAACTGTTTTTAGTTTATTGATTGTTTCTAAAGCTTCACCGCTTTTTATGAGGATGCCATTTTCAGCTCCTTTTCCAACTCCAACCATTATGGCTGTTGGAGTAGCTAGTCCAAGGGCACAGGGGCAGGCAACAACCAAAACAGCTATGAAAACTTTGAGTGAAAAAATCAAACCAGCATTTAAAATAAAATACCATAGTAGAGTTGAAACCGTAGCTATCAAAATAATGGTTGGGACAAAGTATCCTGCTGCGATATCAGCTAGTCTTTGTATAGGTGCCTTTGAACTTGTGGCGTCTTCAACCATCTTTGTAATCTGTGCAAGAAATGTGTCTTTTCCAACTTTAGTAGCCTCAAATTTGAGCATGCCTGTTTTATTAATGGTTGCTCCAACAACTTGGTCGCCTTTTTGTTTTTCTACTGGAATACTTTCTCCTGTGATGACTTTTTCATCTACCGCTGAATAACCATCAATTACTACTCCGTCGACCGGTATCTTCTCTGCTGGTCTTACAATAACAATGTCGCCAACTCGGACATCTTCCACTGGAATCTCCATTTCTTCATTATCCCGAATAACCCTTGCGACTTTAGCTCGCAAACCCATAATTTTTCTGATAGCTTCTGAAGTTCTGCCTTTAGCGATGGCGTCTAATAATTTGCCTGTTAAGATGAACGTCATTATCATTGCAGAAGTATCAAAGAACACCATTGCATTCATGAAGACACTGGGCATAAATGTAACAGCTGTGCTATAGATCCAAGCTGCGGATGTACCCATGACTATTAATGTGTCCATGTTCGCGGTCTTGTTCTTTAATCCTCGGTAAGCGCCAACATAGAAAGTCCATCCTACAATAAACTGGACAGGTGTAGCAAGAAGAAACATCACAAAATTGTTTTGTTCCATCGGCAGAGGCGGGAACCACATTAGAATCATAATTGGAATTGTTAACGCAATACTCGCAGCCAAAAGCATCTTTATTTGCCGTATGTGTCTTTTTCTTGCTAAGCTTTCAGCATCTTCTGAAATGCCCTGTTTGGGTTCAATGATTTCGTAGCCAACATCTTGTATTACTTTTTTTATTCCAGCCACACTTATCTGTTCAGAGTTGTATTCTACGTTGACTTTTTCAGCAGCGAAATTAACTATTGCTTCGTAGATGCCTTCTTTACTTCTAAGGGCTTTCTCTATGCTTTTGGCGCAGTTGATACATGTCATACCGCCGATTTGTAGACTAAGTTGGTCATGGATTACTTGATAGCCAATGTCAACTATTGTTTTTTCAATAGTTTTCTGATCTAAAATGGTGGGGTCAAAATCTATTACTGCTTTTTCAGTTGTCAAATTTACTTTTGCACTAATAACTCCGTTAAGGTTCGATAGAGATTTCTCTATTGCACGTACACAATTTATGCAGCTCATGCCGCTTATGTTTAGAACTATTCTTTTGCCATTTCTTTGGCTCATGCAGTTATCTTCCTGCAATTAAACCTATCATTTTTTGTTCATATATGTCTAATGTTTTTTGAATTATTTCATTAATACATATTTCCAATGTCTACGATTAAAAATTAGGTGATTGATTTTTTTCGGATATAATTTTGCTTCAAAGCGACGGGAATTAGAAGTTGATTATTCTAAGCGCTTTATTATGTGGTATCCAAACTGTGTTTTTATGGGTTCTGAAACTTGACCCTTCTCTAGCTCAAAAGCAGCTTTCTCGAATTCTTTAACCATCTTGCCCCTTGTGAATGTTCCGAGGTCTCCACCTTTTTTTCCTGAAGGACAAAGCGAAACCTGTTGGGCAATCGTGTTAAATTTTTCGCCTTTATCTAAACGTGCTTTAATTGTTTTTGCTTCACTTTCAGTTTTTACTAATATGTGGCAACAGTGTATTTTGGATGACATACCACTATTTAGGTTAATTATGAATAATAACTTTTGCTCGATTAGCTGAAACTTAGCTTGTTGCAGATTTGTTTTGCCCTTTTTTGATTAATGAGGAATGCCTCTTGAATTTACATAATAATGTTAAAAGTTAATTTTGCAAAATTGTGCCAGTTCGAACTTCGAAGTATGCTGGCCAGATACGGTTATAACAAAAGTAGTTGATACCTGTAGGTATGGCAACCAATACTTCCCTCATAAATATTGACGAAGACCAGAATCTTGATCGTGCTAAGGCAGAACAATTAGCCAAGATTATAGAGTTCTTACTTAACCTAGAAGATTGAAGTGTATTTTAGGACATTTTTTTGCTAAAAAATTAGTTGTTTAATAAAAGGGAATAATCTGGCTCTCAACAAGTGAGAGATTTTGCTTTATTTACTCGATTACCTGTATTGCACCTTCAGGACATTGTGCTTCACATGCTCTGCAGACCAAACATTCACTTTCTTTGGTCGGAACAGCTTTGCCGTCTTTTATTTCATAGACTCCAACGGGGCAAGTGTTTACACAAGTTTCGCATCCAGTGCATTTAGGATCGACAACAATTTTAACCATTTTTGTCTTACCTCACTGTATTATTTCTTTGAAAAGTTGTTGCCTAAAATAAAAGGGTTTAGGTTGTTTACCGAATTTTTTCACGTAATCTCATCAGTATTCCGTTTATGGCTGACTCTGCGTTGTTGCGTAGTTTTTGGTAGTCAACAATGTTTCTCTTGTATGTTTCAATAGAGATTTCTCCTTTGCTTAGGCATGTGTCTAAGATTTTTATGTTTTCTTCAGATTCAGTTTTATCCAACTCTGCTGCGTCTAATTGCCTAATTATGTCTGGATATTGTCCAGTGGAACCGCGGAAAATTGCTTTAGCTGTTTCGATTTTTTCCTCAAGGTTTTCTATTCTGTCCTCAATTGCTTTTTTCTGAGCTTTATATTGGCGTCTTGGAATCTTGCCTTTTTGTGCAAGAGCTTCCAATGTACTTAACTCAGTGTTTAACTGTCGTTTGTCTTCATAAGAATCAACGAATTCTTTTATGTTGTCTGATGTGATGCTCTGGCCTGTTTTGATTATTTCCTGTTGTTTGATTTTTTCTCTTTTCAGTGTTGATTGTAATGGTTGTTTGTTAAGCAGTTGTCCTTTACCTGTTTTGTAGATTTTCTGTTTTGATTTATATTGTCGATATATGACTGCTCCTATGCATCCGATTGCTGCTGCAACTGAAGCCCAAAATGTAGGTTTAAAAGAAGCCCAAACTGGGTTGTATTCATATTCTACTTCTATAAAGTCGTGGTCCGGTGTTAAATAGTCAACATAGCTTATGTTATCTTCTTTTATAGTTAGGATATCTTGGTAGACGGTTCTTGTTAACGTCGATGATTTACCGAGAGTGTTTGGTTGTGGTGTGATTATGATTGCGCCTTCTGGTGGATTAAACGTTATTGTAGCTTGTTCTATTAGGTACTGCAATTTTGGATAAACTTGGAATTCATCTAAAACATATTTTGAATCTTGTATTGTTGCACTTGGGAGATTGTACTGTGCTGTAACAATCGTTGTCTCATCTTTACTTACGACATTCGGTAGTGTAACATCGACAAATAGTATATTTTTAGCTGAAACAGGGGTCTGTTTTATATCTAGGACTCCTCCAGATTGATCTCCTACTACAACGTTCATGGCTTCAAGAGGTAGATTTAGTGCAAACTTGTTTAAGGCTGTAGCAGTGTTACTTGTGATCCTATAATTTTCGTTAACTGTTACAGTTCCAATTACATCTATGTTTATTTGGCGGTTCAACTCGTTTATCGTTAATAATTTTAAGGTTTCATCTGGCATTGTTGCTATTGCTGTAGCTATCGAGTAGGTGTATGCTGGTAAACCTGTTTTTAAATAGTTTTTATCATTGACTGTTCCATCATCTTTAATGATAACTAACTCTGTCGGAGAGGCTGGGAAAGAGACTGCTACGTTACATGTTCCCACATCTTTGGTTAAACTGGGGTAGGCTGGAAAATCTATTGAAAATCTATTGTTTCCCTGTTCAGTAATTAAACTATTTGATAAAACAAAAACTACTGTAAATGTCTCAGGTGACTTTCCTTGGAAGTCTATTTCTGCTCCGTAAAATCCGCTTCTATCTCCTAGTTGAACACCTAATTCTACATTATAGATAGTTTTTTCGCTATATGCAATGACTTTTAAAACGTCTGAACTGTATGGATAAGGTAAACCAATTTTGAAGTTGTCGGTTACTTGACCTGTGATTTGTATGGTATCTATTATGGCTATGTTTCCAGAGTACATTACAAAGATTTGATGATCGATTTTTTCAATCTTATAATCATTTGTTTGAGCTGAAACTGTATTATAGAGTGAGGCGTAAGACAAAGCAGTCAGTAACATTAATACCACAATTAACAATGCTGCACTGATTTGCTTCAACCATTCACCCTGCCTGAGCTTTTTAATTCTAGTTTAACCAATCTATTTACTTTTACTATAATCGCTTAATTGTATAAGTTTTAATTTTACTCTTAATTATCATCAATCTGATTGTAGTGCATCCTGTCTGTTGTGTGATTAGTTTTTTGGTAGCGGGGAGTAGATTTGAACTACTGATCTCTGGGTTATGAGCCCAGCGGGTTAATCCTGGCTACCCCACCCCGCTACGTTTCTACAAAAACGTTTCCAGTGTACCCTATTACTTGAGTCGTCAAATATTAATAGTTTCTTTTTTATATTGCGGCAAAAGCCTTTTAGTGTCGATTATATTTCCTAATGACCGGTTGGTTAGTTAATGGATAAGCCGTATTTACGTAAACTTTCAAGTCCTACTCTTGATAATCCAATTTTTGTTATGGGCTTACCTGGCTTTGGCAATGTCGGAAGAATTGCAGCTCATTTACTTATAAAATTCTGCGGCGCTAAACCTTTTGCAGAGTTATATTCTCCTTCTTTTCCTGACTATATTTCTGTTTCTTCTAAGGGTCTTGCTTGTTTGCCTCGTTATGAGTTTTATTGTGCTCCTATGGAGAAGAATACTTTAGTGATTATGACCGGCGAAGTTCAACCTTCTTTTGAGGACGTTGTCGCGCATTATGGCGTTTGTGCATCTGTTGTTGATTTTGTTCAGGAGTTAGGTTGCAACTTTATTGTAACTATGGGTGGAGTGCCTGTAACTGAAGATAAGACTGAAGTGTTCATTGCAGCTACTTCTTCACGCTTAGCTACTGAGTTCATGGAGAAGGGTGCCGTAATCTACAGTAAGGGTAAGATTGTTGGCGGTACAGGTTTAACTTTGGCTTTAGCTAAAGAACGAGGTATCGAAGGTGTCAGTTTGTTAGGCACAACTTTAGGTTTTAAAGCTGATAAGGGCGCCGGTTTGCTGGTTTTCAAGTTTTTGATGAAGGCTTTAGGAAAAGAGATAAAAGAAGGTTTGGTAGAGAACAATCAATCTGAAGAGTTGTAAGTTGGGCGCACAATGACACAAAATAGTTTAAATCAAGTTGGCGGTTTAGATTCGAAATTAGTTAAAATCGCTTTAACGCTTATTAGTATGGTTTTATTATTTGCAGGTCCAACATATGTGCCGTTTCTTTTAGCTAAAGTAATTGGTGTTGAATATTTTGTTTCTCTTGGTTTCGGTCTTTCTTTGTTTATAGTCGGTTTTGTTTTGCTTTATTATTTGATTCGTAAAAGAGTTGTTGAGTAAGTTTTTTGCCTCAGATACCCTAGAGTGCATCATTAAGTCAGCTTTTTAGTTTCTTCATCGGCGACTGCACTAGGGGTTGGCTGTTTTATTAAGTATTCTTTTTGTTTTTTGTGTATATTTGTATGTTTGAGTTTTGGTCTGACGGGTTGTTTTTTTGTTTTCAAAATTAATACACGATTTCAATTTGTGTAAACTGTGTGGGTTGAAAGTTTATTTTAAATATGTTCCTTAAATGCACAAGTCATATAAAGGTTCGACAACGGCAATAAACATATGCAGAGCGATAAACCTAAACCTCCAATCATACCCAACTTGAAGGATGAAGAAACCAAACGCACAACAGTGGTTTTAGACCGTAACGAAAGAGAATTCATAACGTCGCTCATCAAAGAAGGCAAAGAATCCGGAATCAAACCTCTAATTTCTAAAATGCTTGAAATATACAGAAGTATGAACGTGGACGACTGGAATTTTCCCGGAGAATACTACTGCGGAATCAGCCGCATAGCCTTTGTTAACGTAGAATTAATCAGCATATTAACCAGTCAAATTCCCAAGGAACAATGGCGCCGAGTTGGAGCACAAATGGGTCAAGCACTTCAGGTTTCAATTCAGTCAACCCTTGGAGTTGACGCAGCCAAACAGGAAAACTGGGAAGCAGTGTTTAGGCGCTTAAAAGTTCAAGGCTTCGGAGACTTCTACCTCAAAGACAAATTTATAGTCTTAAAAACTCCCTTCATAAATGACTGTGAAATCTGCAGAGGAATAATGGAGGGTCTGTTTAGTGTTGAGTTGGAAACACGCACCGCAGTGCCGCCGCTTGTTTTTGAATTACTTAAAAACCCTTAACATATTCTTTTATCGTCTGCAGCTTTTAGACAGTTAAATATTAGTGATTAAGTTTATTAGGAACGTAGACGGTAGGTGTCGTTAAGTGACGTATGATGAGGGATTGTGTTCATCCAAGGCGATTGTGTTCATCTCAGCTAAGAGCATATGCAACCGCGTAAATTCAATTCTTTTAAGTTATTTAGTATTAGGCACAATTCCCCTGCAGGACGTTCTATCAAAACAGATACTCTTTAGGTGTATCTCTAAAAATTTAGGTGAAAAAAATTATGGATAAACTAAAATTTGCCATACCAAAAGGCTCCCTAGAAAAAGCAACCGCGGAATTCTTCTCTAAATCAGGCTTCAAAATAGGTGCATCAGACAGGACATACCGTCCAAGCATAAACGACCCAAAAATCGAATTAAAAGTATTAAGACCTCAAGAAATCCCAGTTTTTGTAAGTGAAGGCCTCCAAGACATAGGAATCACAGGAGAAGATTGGGTACGTGAAAACAGAGCTGACGTTGAAGTACTACAGAATCTCGAATACGGCAAAATCCGCTTAGTCATTGCAGTACCAAAAACCGTTCCGGAAGGAACAACTTTAGGACAATTTATGGAGTCAGTCTGGGATAACGGGAGAAACTTTAGAGTTAGCACAGAATACCTCAATATAGCCTCAGAATACCTTAAAAATCAACCTCAATACAAGAAACGCTTCGGCGACGCCGACCCCATGCTTGTAACTCCTTGGTGGCGGAAAGGTGACAACCCAAGAGTTAAAATTTTCTTGTCTTTTGGTGCAACAGAAGCTAAGCCGCCTGAAAATTCAGATTGCATAATGGATGTAACAGAAACAGGCACAACCATAGATGCAAACAACCTCCGTATAATCGAGACAGTGTTGACTTCTTCAGCTATATTAATCTCCAACAAGAAAGCCCTTGAAGACCCGGAGAAACGTGAAAAAATCTATGATATAGTCGCTTTGCTAAAAGGCGTAGTTGACGGCTCAAAAAGAGTCCATATATTTGTTAACGTTAAAAAAGAGAACCTTAACAGGTTACTGACTGAGTTGCCGTCACTAAAGAATCCGACAATCTCGCCTTTAGCTGATGAAGCTTGGGTAGGCGTTAACACAGTAATTGAGAAGGACTGTTTCATAGCTTTGCTTCCTAAAATCCGCAAGATAGCACAGGGTTTAGTGGTGTATGAGCCTCGGCAAGTATTAGCTCTGGACGAGATCAGTAAAAGAGAGGAGACACCTTGCAAGAGGTCAGAGTGAGGGTCTACAAATCAAAAGAGTTACCCCTTAACTGGTTTAAAAGACAGCCGGTAGACCAGAAAGACACTGCAGACCTTGAAGCAAGCGTTAAAGCTATCCTGAATCAGGTTAAGAAAGACGGCGACAAAGCATTAATCGAGTTTGCATGCAAATTCGACAAAGCAACGCTCACCCCAAACACTCTTAAAGTTACTGTTGATGAAGTCAAAGAAGCATACCAAAAAGTAACCCAAGAACAAATTAAAGCAATAGACTTCATGAATGCACGCGTTAGCGCCTTTCAAAAGCAGCTTCTAAACCAAAAAGAAACAAAATTTTTCAATGAAGAAATTGCTGTACGAACTGTACTGCAGCCTATAGAAAGTGTCGGTTGCTATGTTCCAGGTGGACAAGCCGCTTACCCAAGTACCGTGGTTATGACTGCTTTACCAGCCAAAATAGCAGGTGTGCCACGAATAGTTGTTTGTTCACCATCAGACGCTCAAGGCAAAGTTAATCCTCTTGTCCTTGTTGCATCAGATATCTGTGGTGTAAACGAAATCTACAAAGTTGGAGGTGCACAAGCAATAGCTGCATTAGCATATGGAACCCAAACCATAGCCGCTGTCCAGAAAATTGTAGGTCCAGGCAGCAAATATGTAACCATGGCTAAGGTTTTAGCGTCAACTGACGTTGCAATAGATATGCCTGCAGGTCCAAGCGAAGTGCTAATTTTAGCTGATGAATCAGCAGACCCAGATCTCATAGCCTACGATATGATTTCACAAGCAGAACATGGAACCGACAGCGTAGCAGGGCTAATAACCACTTCACAGAAACTTTCTGAAGCTGTTCAAGATAAACTATCTAAACTTGCACCTGACTCTCCTAGACGCGAAAAAGTAGTTAATTCCCTAACAAAATACGGATTCATAATCACATGCGAATCCCTAAACGAAGCAGTTAAATTAACAAATGACTTTGCAGCTGAACACTTAGAAGTCATAACTGAAAATGCAGCGCAACTCGCAGAAAAACTTGTTGCAGGACTGATTCTGATTGGGTCCTACAGTCCAGTTGCGTTAAGTGACTACGCAAGCGGCACTAACCATGTACTTCCCACAGGCGGTTTCGCCAAAGCCTTCTCTGGGTTATCCGCTATAGACTTCATGCGCCGAGTCAGTATTGCAGAGTGCTCCAAAGCTGGACTGGAAAAAATTAGAAAACCAGTTAAAGTCTTAACCGACACAGAAGATCTTCCTAATCACTATAGAGCAGTTGAGGCAAGGTTTACCCAATGAGTGCATCATACCAAAAATGGTTAAAGCAAAAACTGGTTAAGCTCCAAGCAATAGATTGCTATTCAGCAGGAACTACACCTGAAGGATTAGCAAACAAAATAGGTGTTGATCTCTCAAAAATTGTCAAGTTAAACTTTAACGAGAACCTGTTCGTTAACCGCGCAAGACAAGTGGCTTTGATTAAAGAGTTAGCAGAGGAAATCGATTTGCGAATGTACCCTGAAGACGAGCAAGTCAAGTTACGAGAAAAACTTACAGATTATATGGGTGTACCAAAGGATTACTTGGTAATCGGTAACGCTGGTGACGAGTTAATAGACCGCATTATACGTCTCTTTATAGACGAAGGTGATGTTGCTGTTTCTTTTTCGCCGTCTTTTGCTATTCCCAGATTATGTGTTAATCGTCAAGGCGGCAAATATCTTACTGTTCCTTTGAAAAGTGATTTTCAGCTAGATTTACCTAAAATTTTGTCTTTGTTCTCTGATAAAACACGTTTACTTTACTTGTGTTCTCCAAATAATCCGACATCAAACCAGCTTAATGTCGATGACGTCGCAGCTTTAGCTAAAGCTTTTCCCGGCATCGTAATCTTAGATGAGGCATACGGAGAATTCGCTGACTACTCTTTTGTTCCCCGGATTCGTGAGTTCCCAAACATGATTATTCTGCGTACATTTTCCAAAGCTTTTGGTTTAGCAATGTTAAGGCTGGGGTATTGTGTAGCAAACCCTGAATTAGCTAACATATTGAATGAAAAAGCGCCGTTACCCTATCCTGTAAGCGGTTTTTCGATACGAATGGGAATTAAAATGCTTGAAAACATGGATATAATGAGGTCAGCTGTTTCAGCTTTAAAAGCTGAACGGGTAAAACTCATAAAGGCACTAAATCAAATAAAAGGTGTACATGCCTTTGAATCACAAGCAGACTTTATCCTCATGAATACTCAGAAACCTGCAGATGAAGTATACGAAAAACTGCTAAATCAGGGGATAATGCTCAAGAAATGGGGTAAAATACTCCAGTACGAGAACTGCTTTAGAGTAACAGTGGGTACACCTGAAATGAACAGAAGGCTAATTGAAGCATTAAATGAAATTCAGAGTGATTAAAATGAGAAAAGAAGAGGTTTACAGAAAAACTAAAGAAACAGAAGTAAAAGTTAAAGTGAACTTGGACGGTGAAGGAAAAGCTAACGTGTCAACTTCTGTACCGTTCTTAGACCACATGTTAACTTCACTTGCAACACACAGCTTAATCGACATCGATGCTTCAGTAAAAGGCGACTTGGTTCATCACTCAGTTGAAGACTTAGCTTTAGGTCTAGGTGAAGCATTAAACAAAGCCCTAGGCGGCCGAGAAGGAATAACACGCTTCGGCAACTCTGCTGCGCCTATGGATTGTTCTTTAGCGTTTGCAGCTGTTGACCTAGTAAAAAGGCCCTACTTCAAAATAGATTTGAAACTGAGGGGCAAAAAAATAGAGGATATGCAAACCGAAGACATAAACCACTTTTTTGAATCCCTATCGACTGCACTTCAAGCTAACGTACACATATTTGTTGAATACGGCAGTAACGATCACCACAAAGCAGAAGCTGCTGTTAAAGCATTAGCTCTATCTCTTAGACAAGCAATAGCTACAGACCCCCGACGTAAAGGTGTTCCCAGCTCCAAAGGAGTCATCTAATGGCTAAGATAGTCATATTCGACTATGGCGTGGGAAACCTGCTAAGCTTAAAAGTCGCCTTGGAAAAGGCCGACTTGAATGTGGTAATCGGCACTTCGGCAAAGTCGCTGTCGGAAACTGATGCCATAGCCTTGCCTGGTGTAGGAAGCTTCGGCCCAGCAGCCGACAAACTAAGCTTAGTAAAACAAACTCTCCAAACCAAAGTTGAAGAAGGCACTCCGATACTTGGAATATGCTTAGGGCTACAGCTTTTTTTTGAGCAAAGCCAAGAAGGAACAGGCAACGGCTTAGCCTTATTCAAGGGCAAAAACGTTCAGCTGCCACAATCTGTTAAGGTGCCCCATATGGGTTGGAACACACTAAACATAGTCAAATCTAACGAGTTATTCGACGGCATACCTGACGAGACATATGTCTACTTCGTTCACTCTCTCTATCCTGTACCTGAAGATCAGAATACAGTATGTACAAAAACAGAATATGGTGTTAGCTTCACTTCCTCAGTAGTCCGTAAAAATATTTATGGTACTCAGTTTCACCCTGAAAAATCAGGTGATGTGGGAATACAAATACTAAAAAACTTCGCTAAAACAGTAGTAAGGTGATTATAATGCATTTAATTCCAGCAATAGATCTGATGGATGGCCAAATTGTCCGATTAACAAGAGGTGAAGCTAAAACCGCCAAAACATACCGGGATAAATTCGGTACACCAGTTCAAGCAGCTGAACGCTGGCGAAATGAAGGTGCAGGAAAAATCCACATAATAGATTTAGATGCTGCCTTCGGAAACAAAAATAACCATGCTGTAATTGCTGAAGTCACAAAGACCGTCAAGTTGCCGATTCAGGTTGGCGGAGGCATCCGCAGCTACGAGACAGCTGAGCAGTTATTCAAAACTGGAATAACCCAAGTTATCCTCGGGTCGTTAGCCTTCAGTGATCCATCAGCTATAACTCGTATTAAAAATAAATTCGGTTCAGACTCAGTTATAGTTGCTTTAGACAACAAAGAGGGCAAAATAATGGTTGAAGGCTGGAAAACTAAAACTGCCTTAACAGTTCACGAAGCGCTGGAAAAGTATACTGAACTTGGTGTTTCACAATTCCTAATTACATCAATCGCTCGAGATGGTATGCTCTCTGGCCCCGATTTGGAGACTCTTCAGCAAGCTGTAGGATTCTCCGACGCAAAAATCATTGCTGCAGGCGGAATAGGCAACATATCAGACCTTGTGTCGCTGAATAATGTCGGAGTAGAGGGTGCAGTAATTGGGAAAGCTCTTTATGAAGGCAGATTCACTCTTAAAGAGGCGTTAGAGCAGATAGGAGAATAGAAAATGGCGTTAGCTAAACGTATAGTACCTTGTCTTGATGTTAATCACGGCCAAGTAGTTAAAGGCGTAAACTTTGTTCAGCTTAAACATGCTGGCGACCCAGTTGAACTTGCAAAGCGTTACTCCGACGAAGGAGCCGACGAGTTAGTGTTTCTTGACATAACTGCTTCGCATGAAAAACGTGACATAATGCGCAATTACGTGGAAGGTGTCGCTAAAGCAATAAGCATACCCTTTACTGTCGGCGGTGGAATCAGAAATGTGTCGGACGCCCGGTTAGTTTTGTGCAGTGGTGCTGATAAAGTGTCGGTTAACACCGCAGCGATAGAAAATCCGCCAGTAATCACTGAGTTAGCCGACGTTTTCGGTCGACAATGTGTCGTCATAGCAATTGATGCTAAACGCAACTATACTCCAGATGAAGGCAAAAATATGGTTGACACAGCAGAAGGTAAAGTTTGGTTCGAAGTTGTAACTTATGGCGGTAGAAAACGCACGGGTATAGACGCAATAGATTGGGCGCTACAAGCAGAAAAGCTGGGAGCAGGCGAATTCCTTGTTACATCCATGGATAAAGATGGAACCAAAGACGGCTACGATATCGAGTTAACCCGTACAATTTCTGAACGCGTTAACGTACCCATTGTAGCAAGTGGAGGAGCAGGTACCCCCAAACACCTCTATGATGTACTTACAGAAGGAAAAGCAGATGCTGCCTTAGCCGCCTCAATTTTTCATTACAATCAGTACCCTGTGCCAGTAGTCAAAGAGTACCTGCGAAATATGGGGGTGACCATTAGATAATGAATAGCAAGGATTTACTAGAAAAGCTTGATTTCAAGAAAGGTAACGGCCTAATTCCGGTTCTGGTACAAGACGTAAAAACAAAGGTGCTTTTAATGCAGGCATATGCAAACAAAGAAGCTGTCGAGTTAACGTTGAAAACAAGAAAAGCTACTTACTGGAGCCGTAGTCGTAACGAAATCTGGGTTAAAGGAGAAACTTCAGGTCATACACAAAAAATACTCTCCGTCTACACCGACTGCGACTATGACGCATTACTCTATGTAGTTGAACAGACTGGTCCAGCATGCCATACAGGAGAATACAGCTGCTTCTACAATAAAATACTCTAACTTTCTGATTTTTATATTCTTTTTACACCAAATAAACCAAATGCAAAACAATCTTAATCCTTTTAAACTCTGATTCTTATTGTCTTTTAGTGAAAAATATGTCTCTTCATAAAGCCATGCTCTACCAGAGACAAAAAAACGGCAAAGTCAAATGCAACCTCTGCGCGAGGCGTTGCTTGATTGCTGATGGAGCACTCGGCTTCTGTTTAGTTCGTAAAAACGAAGGCGGTACACTCTTCACTCTAAACTATGGCAAAGCAGTCTCGGCAGGTGTAGACCCAATCGGCAAAAAACCTTTTTCACACTTTAATCCTGGTGCATCAGTTTTGTCAATCGCTGCAGCAGGATGCAATTTTCGTTGCCAGTTCTGCGATAACTGGATGATAAGCCAAGATCAAGAAGTAACCGGTAAACCTTTTCCACCTGAAGACGTAGTTAAATCAGCTAAAGAAAACGGTTGCCAAGGTTTAAGTTACACCTACACTGACCCAACAATTTTTATCGAGTACGCTTACGACATAGCCAAACTAGCCAAAGAGGCAGGGTTATTCAACACTTTTGTAACTAACGGCTACATGACGCCTGAAGCTATAAAATTAATGGCGCCATATTTGGATGCAGTAACAGTAGATTTCAAAGGCGGCGGCGACCCGGGCTTTTACAAATCGGTAATGTGTGTTCCCGACGTTAAACCAATCTATGAAGCCCTAAAAGAATTCAAACTAAATGATATCCACATAGAAATAACCAACCTAGTCGTACCCAAAACCGGCGATTCCATGAATAGAATCAGTAAAATGGCTGCTTGGATACGCGATTACTTAGGCAAGGACACACCTTTTCATCTATTACGTTTTCATCCAGAATACAAAATGACCACTACCCCTGCAACTAGCGTTCAGGATATGGAACATGCCTACATGACAGCTAAGAACCAAGGTTTAAACTACGTATACATAGGCAATGTTCTAGGTCACCCAGCGGAAAACACATATTGCCCAAACTGTGACACAGCTTTGATTAAACGTTACAGTTTTGAAATAACCCAATGGAACCTAACCGATGAAATGCGTTGCTCAGTATGTGGACAATATATACCAATAAAAGGAAAATTACATCAAACCAATCAACATTATCCCTATTCACTGTTCTAACCATTAATATCTAAACATTATTAAAAATCGATGTGGCGAACAGAAATAAACTCTGATAAATCCGCACAAAAGAGTTTAGCTAGATACTTTGATGTAGTTCGTAACAGAAAAATAGCTATTTATTATAAGAAAACAAGTCAAAACCTAATTCAGGCGTACTAATTCATCAGGATATACTTTAAGCTAAAAATAAGGAGTATACAAAAGTGTCTTTAAGTCTAGAAAACAAAAGAAATCGAGGCTATACTTCTGTTGATTAATTGTATTTAATCAATTTTAAATTGAAATTATTGCTTTTTTATAAAAAATAGTTGATTTTTGGAAAAATTATATATGTTATCACAAATGATATATTTTGGTTGTGGGGAAGTAAAAAATGAATCTCCAAACAAAAAAAACACGTTTATTCTTCTGGTTTTGCTCTTAATTCTTTCAATAATATCTGTTTCATTTGTTCATGATACAAAAGCAGAAGAAATAACAAGTCAAGAAAAAGCCCTGACCATAATAGCCGATGTAGTTGGTGTTGACATATCAAAACACACCATAAATCAGTTGCAAACTCCCCAGAATAATTATCTTGATGTGTTGGGCGGGTTAGTGTAAAATGAAACGGACAATTTCACTTGTAATGATCTCAATATTATTATTACTAATATTGTTTGGACAGTTTGATAATGGCGTAGTGGCAACTCAAGATTGGCCAGATCCGCCGTTTTCTACACCTAGCCATCAACCTCCATTTATTGAAATATTAAATCTGTCAGAAAACCAAATAGTAAATTCAAATAGTCTAAATGTAAGATTTATTGTCACTAAACCCTCATCTTGGATAAGTGGTCCCACAATGACTTGGATTACACCAGGCTACATATGTTGGGGAAAAATAAACTACATTAGTTACACATTAGATGGAATACAAAGTGATATGATATCTGCAAACGACCCTACTGAGTTAGGTTTGAGAGTTTATTCAAGTTCTCCTAGTAGAGTGATGGATTTTTCATTAAATCTGACTGGGTTATCTGATGGGGTTCATAGCATCCGAGTAAGTGCAGAAGCAGAATGTCTGTACTGTGAAGGTCATGCTTGGCTTTCTAATTTTGTGGTAGGTAACTCTTCAGAAGTAACTTTTATAGTTGATACTGGTCCACCAATAATTACATTGGTTTCTCCAATAAGTAAAGAATATAATACAACAAATGTTTCTCTTTGTTATTTGGTAAGTGAGCCTTCAGAGGTTACTTATAGTCTTGATGGCTTAGCGAATGTTACATTATTGGGAAATATAACATTGAGCAACTTGACTGTTGGGGCGCATAGCTTGACGATTTTTGCGTTGGATGCAGCGGGGAATGTTGCTTTTGATAGTATAGAATTTTCTGTTGCGGAATCGGAATCACGTGTGTTTTCTTTACCTTTGTTTGTAGCTATTTTTTGTGTATTATTAGTAATTGGGTGTTTTAGTGTTGCCTTTTTTCTTAGTAGAAAACGCAGATATACACAAACCGCATCTTGTTTTTTTAGGTGTAGGTGAGAACCTTGCTGATAATATTCTTTTGATGTTTCCATTTGACATTTAGAATGATGTTGTTAGAGTACCAACGGCGCTTTCTCTTTTTGTTGCTGTTGTTGGTGTGGTGACAGTGGTTGGTGTTGGGTTGTTTTTGGTTTATTTGAGGTTTTACCGTAAAAATCAAAGCAGACTAACTAATTTGTTGTGATTATTTGTGTTTTTTTTGTTAATTTTTTTTGTCTGTTGTGTTTTTGTGTTTGTGTTTTTTGAAGTAAATCAGCAAGCTAATCAATACAAGTGCCACTATTGTTGGGGCGGCGATTGTTAGGGTTGGAAATGGTTCTGTTTTGGGAAATGCGACTGTGAAGGTTATGTTTTCTGAGGTGCCGATGTTTCCTTCTTGGTCTTGTGCGTACACCGTTATGTTGTGGGTGCCTTCTGTTAGGTCGGCTAATGTAACATTATAGTTGTTTCCGTGTATGGTTACTGTTTCGTTGCCGTCTATAGAGTAGCCTGTCCATGTGGCTGTCTCGTTTAATGTGAAAGTCAACTGGACTTGCTCTGTGTAGGTTGTGTTGTGTGTTGGTGACTCAACAGTGATTTCGGGTGGAGTAGCATCTTTGTTTTTGACCGTGAACTCAACAGTCGAATAAGCAAAAACCTCATATCTTTCCAAACTAGGGTTGTTTGGTGTACCAGGAATTTGATATCCATAGTAGGCTGTTAGGGTATGTTGACCTTGTTCTAATATAGGTAATGTTATGTTGACTTGGAATTCTCCTAAAGCACTATCTCCATGTTGCTGTCTTGTTTTTCTGTAGATTTCATTTACTCTATAGACGTCTTCTTCATCTATGCTATATCCGATATCTCCAAAATCACCATAAACATTTATGCTTGCGTGAACATAGAAATGTAATTGGATAGGATTGTTTGAAGTATCGTTGTTTTGTGGTGATAGGATTTGGATGTTGGTGCCTGAGTCTCCTGCTGACCGAATCACAATAGGACCTAATATGTCATTGTTTGCTGCCTCAACTATACCCAACACTAAAGCAGAAACCAACAAAAACAGCAACACCGCACCCAACGTATTCTTCATTTCACAACCAAAAACATTTTTTCTCTCTTAGTTAAAAAGCTTATTTGTATAAGTTCCTTGACTAACCTAAGTCAAGATTTCTTGACAAAAATTTTTAGAGGGAACGCTTCAAAATCACTCATTGCTAAAACATCTGAACATAAAAACTGAAGCAGAACTTTTTTCAATTCCTTTGGAAATTATTGCTTTGTCTCTTTTTCCCTCAAATTTTCAAATAAAAAGCAATTGCAAGTTCTACAGCTACGTTAAAGGTTAACAAAAATCGAAATCGAAAAGACTCTGAAATTAGCAAAAAGCGGGAGTCAAGAACCTAGTAAAGTAGCTTATACAGTCAAGTCTTATTAAGACAGATTAGAATTGCATTTGTGAAAGCGTTTGCTATGACAAGATATTCTGCTTTAGCTGTATCAACCAAATACTGGAAACCCAACGATAACTACCTCGAAAAAGTAACTTTGGCTCTAACTGGCAAAGTTAACAATGGCGACTTTGTTGTTATATCCGAGAAAGCAATTGCTACAGCAACAGGCTGTATAATTGACGAAAAAGCAATTGTGCCGAATCGTAATGCAAATTTTATCGCTGGCTTCTGGATGAGGATTATTTGGGGTTACTTTCTTGGTTTATTATGCAGATTTGGGCAGCGGTTGCTTAATAGGCTACGCAATTACCCCTTGGCTTCGGGTAGCCGACACAAACATGTTGTTTTAATCCATGCAGGTTTACTGCAAGCTTTAATGTTCGGTTCCGAAGGGGGCATTGACGGCTCAAATCTGCCTTATTCATATGTCAGTTTACCATTGTTAAATACGGATTATTTTGCCCAAAAAATCCAAAGTTACATCTTTAAAAAATTAGGTAAAAACGTATGTGTTATAATATCTGACACAGATAAAACCTATCGATTCTACAATTTTTACTTCACTCCACGACCAAAACCTCTTAGGGGGATTCACTCTTTTGGAGGCGTCTTTGTTTATGTTATAGGTAAAATGCTTGGGTTAAGGCGTAGCTCTACGCCTTTGGCTGTTGCCGGATGCTCTCTATCTGTACGAGACGCTTTAAAGATTACTAATATAGCTGATAGAGCGCGGGGTCCAGGTTCCGGTGATACTGTTTGGGATATGGCTTCAAGATTTAAAGTCGGCGTTACCGATGTTAGTTGGAGCATGCTTGATTCAATAACACATAAGCCTATAGTAATTGTAAGAAAACTTAAAACTAAAGATTAATAGCATTGTAAATAAATAATTTGAATTAAGAAAAAACGGCTTTTCTGGGGAGTAACACATAAAAATGGGATTCGTAAGCACTTAGCGGAACGATGGGATACAATATGGAAGAAACCTTACAGAAGCTAGACGCGTTCTTTAATCCGCGTTCAGTTGCAGTAATTGGCGCAACAAAAAAAGTTGACAAAGCAGGCCAAGTTATATTTAAAAACTTAGCTACTAACAAACAGCGAGGCGTATTTAAGGGAGAACTTTACCCAGTTAACCCCAAAGAAGACTCTATTTTAGGTTTCAAATGTTACAAGTCGCTGAGTAAAATTCGAGATGAAATTGAACTAATAGTTATTATTGTTCCAGCAACAGTTGTTCCCTCTGTAATGGAGGAGGCAGTTGCAAAGAAAGTTAAAACTGCAGTCATCATCAGTTCAGGTTTCAAGGAAGTTGGAAACAAAGAACTTGAAGACCAAGTTATGGCAATCGCTAAAAAAGGCGGAATACGTGTTTTAGGCCCCAACTGTCTAGGTGTTTATTACTCAAAAACCGGTATCGATACTCTGTTTCTCCCTGAAACAAAAACCCTGACAACAGGAGACGATGTAGTAGCAACTCCAAGACCTATGCCCGGCAACATTGCAATGATAACACAAAGCGGGGCCTTCGGTGTAGCTGCTTTAGACTACCTAACAGGGCGACAGATGGGTGTCAGCAAATTCGTAAGTTTCGGAAACAAAAGTGACGTCTCAGAATCTGACATACTCTACTATTTATTACACGACGAAGAAACCAAGGTTATCCTGGTCTATTTAGAAGACGTCAAGGCAGGACGCGAATTTCTAGAAGTAGCAAAGCAAGTCACTGTAAAAAAACCAGTCGTAGTCATCAAGTCCGGACGCAGCGCCGCAGGTGCAAGAGCTGCAGCCTCCCACACAGGAGCAATAGCTGGTTCAGACAAAATATATGATGCAGCATTCGAGCAGGGCGGAGTAATACGAGCACGCGATATGGAAGAATTCTTTGACATAGGCAAAGCTTTAGCAATGCAGCCTCCAGCTAAAGGCAAAAACATTGGTATATTAACCGATGCAGGCGGACCCGGAGTCATGACAGTAGACGAATGTGAAGACTTGGGCTTAACAGTTGAGCACTTCTCAGATGAAACACTCAAAAAATTCCAAGAACTCAAAGACAAAAACATAATCCTGAAAATCGCAGCCACAAATAACCCAGTTGACCTTACAGGCTCAGTTACAGATGACATGTTTGAAATATCAGCTGAACTCATGTTCCAAGACCCAAAAATCAGCGGAATAATCCTTTTAGGTCTCCATCACATGCCTGGG
>Ga0209723_1002001_pt1 | contig 29165 bp, 22 predicted proteins | sample BiotimSIPDNA_2_FD_185750 | JGI IMG/M metagenome (GOLD analysis project Ga0209723, IMG submission 185750) | Anaerobic biogas reactor microbial communites from Washington, USA - Biogas_R2 time_0 SIP DNA (SPAdes) (version 2) | ecosystem: Engineered > Bioreactor > Anaerobic > Unclassified | place...
CTTGTCCTAGGTTATCTTTCTTGATACTTGTTGTTGGATTAACGACTAAATTTCTCTTAACCTCTTTTGATATCGTTGTTTGATCCTTCCCTAAATGCCTCCCGATTGCCTTGAATGTCATCTCTCGAGTTAGACACTCCTGTATCTCCAGCCGTTCATCAAAAGTTAAATGCTTGTTTTTTCCTTCCTTCATCTGCGGTCCCTCCTTTGTTTGGGTAAATTTCCCAGACTAAATTCTACCGCAGATTCCTTCCCACACTAACTTCCACTTCAAATTCCACTGTGGAACTTACTTTGGGAATTTACTATTAATTAATTTGTGTACCACAGAAAGGGTCCAATATTGACATAGTTAATCATTAGTTATAAAATTATTCTAATGTGTGTCTTGATAAAGGAGGAAAAATGAACGATTCAAAAGTTTTAAAAGAACTGGCCATTTCCATTCGTAAAAACATAGTCGAGTGTATAGCCAGTATCGGAGTTGGGCATATTGGCGGGTGCCTATCTATAGCCGATGTCCTTGCGGTATTATATGGCAAATATATGAATGTCGACCCCAAAAATCCAAAAATGGAAGGGAGAGATAGATTGGTTTGTAGCAAAGGACATGCGGGTCCTGCGGTTTACTCTGTCCTTGCTGAAAAAGGATTTTTCCCGAAATTAGAGCTTCTTACCTTAAACCAAGGTGGAACAAGTCTTCCAAGTCACTGTGACATGAATAAGACTCCGGGAATAGATATGACAGCCGGTTCTTTAGGACAGGGATTTTCCTGTGCTGTTGGGATTGCTCTCGGATCTAGAATTAAAAAAGATGGGGCCACAATATATGCGATAATTGGGGATGGGGAGAGTCAGGAAGGACAAATCTGGGAGGCAGCAATGTTTGCTGGAAACCAGAAACTAGAAAATTTGATTGCTTTTACTGATTATAACAAACTCCAATTGGATGGTACTATCGAAGAGATAAATGATGTTGCGCCGCTTGCGGATAAATGGAAAGCATTTAAATGGGAAGTAATGAGCATTGATGGCCATGATGTAGATGCAATAGACAAGGCAATAGAGAAGGCTAAAACAATTAAAGGAAAACCCAAGATGATTATTCTTAATACTGTTAAAGGAAAGGGAGTAAGCTTTGTTGAAGCTGCACTGGTTGGATGTCATTCGATGTCCATTTCTGCGGAACAGAAAGAAACTGCTTTGCGTGAAATAGGAGGGGCAAAATGAAACAAGATATAATGATGCGCGACATTTTGGTCGATTTCCTTCAAGAAAAAATCAAAACCGATGATAGAGTCGTGGTAGTTGATGCAGATTTAGCAAAATGTTCTACCACCTTAAGGTTGGAAAAAGAGTTTCCGGACAGGGCATATAACGTAGGTATTGCAGAAGCAAATATGACCTCGGTTGCAGCAGGACTTGCTTCATATGGGTTTATTCCTTTTATACATAGTTTTGCTCCGTTTGCGACAAGAAGATCTGCCGATCAAGTAATGATATCCGTATGCTATGCCAAACAAAATGTAAAGATTATTGGGACAGATCCTGGTATCACTGCTGAACTTAATGGTGGGACACACATGCCTTTTGAGGATATCGGAATGCTTAGATCAATTCCGAATTTGGTAATATATGAACCTACGGATGTTGTTGAGTTCGAGCAGGCTCTACCTCAAATACTTGAGCACGTTGGCCCCGTATATGTCAGGATGCACCGGAAGAATCCTCCTATTGTAATGGAGGAAGGTAGAAAATTCGATTTATTTAAGGCATATAAAGTATGTGAAGGGAAAGATGTTACCATTGTTGCCAGCGGAATAATGGTTTCCACTGCAAAAGAAGCAGCATCCTTACTAATAGCGGAGGGAATATCTGCAGAAATAATATGTTGCCCGACAGTAAAGCCCATTGATCAGAAGACAATTATTGAATCTGCGAAGAAGACAGGCGCAGTGGTTACTGCTGAGAATCATAATGTAATGGGAGCTCTTAGAAGTGCCGTCTGTGAGGTACTTAGCGAGAACTACCCAGTACCAGTCAGGTCGGTAGGTATTAAGGAGAAATTTGGAGAGGTAGGAAAGCTTTCTTATCTAAGAAAAGTATTTAATATGGAAAGTACAGACATTGTTAAAGCGGTTAAAGAGGTATTATCCGCAAAGTAGATTTGATTAGTTTTTGAATATTTCATTACAACCGCATCTAATTGATGCGGTTGTTTTTTAAAGTACTATTTAGTTATTAGAACATTAACCCTTATTTCTAGAAGACGAAAAAACAGAGATAATAAGTACTATCGGTTAGGATAACAAATCGGCGATTCCCCCAAGGGTGCCAAAATAAACCACATTTCCCTCTATAGATATATTAGGATAATCTATCGGATCTTTAGGCATCTCAAAGAATTCCTTAGCTGTTTTCGAGGATGTGAATTGTATAACGTGGACTGTTTCCACGTGCTCTTTGTCGGCTACATAATAGCTCGCGACATTATCTATTTGAGGAGACATTTCGATTATATAATACCCCAATTCCTCCATTTGTGATTTGCTTCCTTCAAAATCAAATGTATTTCCACAGCTGATTGAAGAGAGAAGTATGATGGAAACCATGGCTATCAATAGAGTAATATTTAAAAACTTGCTTCTCATAGATAATATTTCCCTTTAAACTTTTTCCTTGATATTAAACTTATGCCGCAAGCAGAGCTCGCGGCATAAAAAATACTAATAAGTATTATTAAGTTGCTCTAACCTTCAAAGGTGGCTAAAGCAGCATCTGTTCCCCCATATACAACACTATTGTGTTGGCAAGGATTGTAACCCTGCCATCCATTTGTGGGGTCGAATTCACTAGACATGTCCCAGATAGTTTCGTATGCTTCATCGGCATCACTGCCGTTTACGTACTTAACAACTATTATTTCTTCAGTTACTAGTAGGACAGTTTTCGTTGCTTTAAAAGCCCATGCTACCTTTCTGTCAGCAGAATCTTTGTCGGTCAAAATATCTGTAACGGTATATCCGGCATTGGTCATTTTTGCTTTTGCACTCTTTTCCGAGGAAGGAATGCAAGCAAGCAGTGTAGCACTTGCTAAACATACTAACAGAATTACTGCAGTTACAACTATAATCTTTTTCATAATAAATCCCCCGAAATATTATTTCTCTTTTACGGATTCAACCAATGAGCTTGCTACACTTGCCATATTTTGAAGATCGGATGGAATAATAATCTTCGTAGCAGTTCCGTTTGCGACTTTTACTAATGCTTGGTAACTTGCAAGTGCTAAGTATTCCTTACTTGGCTTAGCAGCAGTAATGAGTTCTACCTCTTTGGCTTTACCTTCTGCTTCAGCAACTAAAGACTCCCTTTCACCTTCGGCTATAAGAATTCTTGACTCTTTTTCTGCTTCTGCGCGAAGAATCTTTGCTCTTTTTTCGCCTTCAGCGACAAGAATGTTTGCGGTTTTTTCTCCTTCCGCACGAAGGATTTGCTCTCTTCTTTCACGTTCGGCTCTCATCTGCTTTTCCATTGCTTCCTGAATGTCTTTTGGTGGAAGAATGTTTTTAAGCTCCACGCGGTTTACCTTGATTCCCCAAGGATCGGTAGCTTCATCTAAGATGACACGCATTTTTGTGTTGACGGTATCTCTTGAAGTTAATGTTTCATCAAGTTCAAGTTCACCAACAATATTACGCAATGTAGTAGCGGTAAGGTTTTCGATTGCGCTCATTGGATGCTCAATACCATATACAAATAATTTTGTGTCCGTAACTTGGAAATACACAACTGTATCAATTTGCATTGTTACGTTATCTTTTGTAATAACCGATTGAGGTTTGAAATCTGCAACCATTTCTTTCAAAGATATGGGCTTAGAGGCTCTGTCGATAAAGGGAATAATTATATGAACCCCGGTTTCAAGAGTTTTATGATATTTCCCCAATCTTTCTACAACAATTGATGTTGATTGACGGACTATCTTCAATCCTGATAAAAAGGCAATGATTGCAAGACCGCCAAGGACTCCAAATACAATTCCGACTGTAGCGCCGCCATTTGCTAATAAAAACATACACTTTCCTCCTTGTTATAATAATAACTATTTAATCACTTGTTTTTGTATCTATAATTTTTTCTACTATCAATTTGTTTCCTTGAACAGAAAGTACCTTTACAAGATCCCCAACAACTAACTCTTCCCCTTTTTCAGTTTTAGCGCCCCAATTTAATCCATTAACCTTAACCGTAGCCAGGGAATCATAGTTTCCAGGTTGAGTTACATGAACTTCCTTTCCTACTAAAAGCTCAAGATTAGTATTTCCTTCCGAATTCTTGTTGAGATATTTTTTTGTTATTTTTCTTAGACTCAACAATAAAGCAAGGGATAATCCCAAGAAAACGATGAGGGATGCCCACCATGGAACTTTCGGGGAAATGCTCATAAGCATAGCTACAATTCCACCACCTGCAAACCAGATGGAACTAAGATCTTGAGTTCCCAGCTCGACAATTACCGCGACGATAGTAATTCCCAGCCAAATCCAAAACATTATAGGCATATTTTCCTCCTTCTCGGCCAAAACCGAAATTATATATCATTATTGTTAATATAACACAATTCTGTTTTCCATACAAATATACTTAAGGTAAATTAGGAATAATCTCGGTAGAAAAGGAATAGAACCCCTTATATAATCGAGTATTGGTAATAGATTTTGGAAAAAAGAATTTCTATGAAAATATAGGTTGGAATAAGATAAAGACAGTAGGGCTATCTATTATTCTATTACTCCTCCACCAAGGCATATTCTATCTCTATAAACAACTGCATATTGTCCGGGTGTGACGGCGCGAAGGGGCTCTTCAAAAGAAAGTTTGATTGAGCTGTCTGAAATATAATTAAGTTTTGCAGGAACCAAAGGTTGTCTATGTCTTATTCGGACCAGTAAAGTTTCTCCTTCTTCGGCTCTGTCGGTAATAAAATTGAAATCATTTGCAATCAGCTCTTTTGAAAATAGTTCCGGACATTCTCCTTGATTAACGTATAAAATGTTATTAATTACATCCTTCTTTACTACATAATATGGTTCCCCGGTTCCAGCTCCTCCAAGCCCCATACCTTTTCTTTGTCCGATAGTGTAGAAGAAAACTCCTTCGTGTTCGCCAACTACTCTTCCGTCAAGGGACATTATCTTGCCTGGCTTCATAGGGACATATTCAGAAAGGAACTTCTTGAAGTTTCGTTCTCCAATAAAACATACGCCGGTGGAATCTTTTTTTGTTGCCGTAGGAATATTGTATTTTTCGGCAAGCTTTCTAACTTCCGGTTTAGTAATCTCGGATAACGGGAAGATTACATCTGCTATTTGACTTTCTTTAAGTTGGTTTAAAAAATACGTTTGGTCCTTGTTTTCATCTCTGGCTCTGGTAAGATAGGTTTTTCCGTTAATACAAGTCGTTCCGGCATAGTGTCCAGTTGCCACATAGTCTGCTTCTATATCCTTTGCAATTTTTTTGAAGTGACCAAACTTAATTTCCTTGTTGCATAAAACATCTGGATTAGGAGTTCTTCCCTTTTTATACTCATCTAAAAAGAGCTGGAAAACCTCGTCCATATATTGTTTGGAGAGATCAACTGAGTAATATGGAATACCCAAAAAGTCTGCAACCCTTCGGACATCTGTATAGTCCTGTTCAGCGGTGCAATGACCTTCATCATCAGTTTCATGCCAATTTCGCATAAAAACTCCGATGACCTCATAGCCTTGTTCCTTTAAAAGAAGGGCGGAAACAGAACTGTCAACCCCTCCGCTCATTCCGAGGACCACTTTTTTATTATTCATAAGTTGAATTCCTTAGTTAGGTGATTTCTTTATAATAGATATTATATATAATATTTTAAACAATAAAATACATTTGGTATTTCCGAGGGATTTAAACCCCAGAAAAACTATTTTAAATTGATTATACCCTTACTCGCAAATATCGGCAAGTCAACAAGAAAAACAGAGGATTATCATTGTAGGCAAGGAAAGCAAATGGTTTCTGTTTGATGGCCTCTCTGACGGGAAACAATATAGTGAGGATAAAAGGAAACAAAGCAGATTGCGCCATGTTGTGTAGCACTTATTATATAAATACTATATATTGAACAATAAAATCAAGAACATAATAATTAGTGTAAAATTAGTGTATTTGGCTGTTGACAAACGAATAAATATTGTTTATGATAGTATTCCTGCGTCTAATCGGGCGAGTCGAAAGATGAACCGTAGGTTAACGCGCAGCTTTTCGAAAAAAGAGTTTAAAATACATATTAATATTCTTCGAAAAGAATTGTAACAACACATTCTAAGTTATGTTGCCGCTGATTAGGTGGTGTACCCGAAAGGAATCGAACCTTCGGCCTTGAGAGTCGGAGTCTCACGCTCTATCCAACTGAGCTACGGGTACAAAGTAATCCTAATTATAATTCAAAGAATTGAAAAGTGCAACATATGAGCCTGATAATAGCTCTTCCGAAATTGTTTTAAAACGCGAAAAAAACGGTTGACAGACAAAAACGGTTGAGATATTATATACGAGTTGCCGCCGAAATTAGCGGCACTTTGTACCTTGAAAATTGAACAGAATTAGGTTTTTGAAGCGAATTAAAACAACGTGCAAATAGCACAATTTTTTTGAGAATTAAAGCTTCAATTTTTACACCAGATTACGGATAGTAAAGTAATGAAGAATTAGTCATGATTAAACTCAAGAGTTTGATCCTGGCTCAGGACGAAAGCTGGCGGCATGCCTAACACATGCAAGTCGAACGAAAAGTAGCAATATTTTTAGTGGCGAACGGGTGAGTAACACTTGAGCAACCTACCTTATACATCGGGATAACGCCTAGAAATGGGTGCTAATACCGAATAAGACCACAGTATGACATCATACAGGGGTCAAAGTTCAGGCGGTATAAGATGGGCTCGAGTCCAATTAGCTAGATGGTGAGATAACAGCCCACCATGGCGACGATTGGTAGCCGGCCTGAGAGGGTGATCGGCCACACTGGAACTGAGACACGGTCCAGACTCCTACGGGAGGCAGCAGTGGGGAATATTGGGCAATGGGCGAAAGCCTTACCCAGCAATGCCGCGTGTGTGAAGAAGGTCTTCGGATTGTAAAGCACTATATTGGGGAAGAACACAATGACGGTACCCAAGAGAAAAAGCCCCGGCTAACTATGTGCCAGCAGCCGCGGTAATACATAGGGGGCTAGCTTTGTCCGGAATTACTGGGCGTAAAGGGTGCGTAGGTGGTAGTGTGTGTTGGAAGTGTAATCCCTCGGGCTTAACTCAGGGGCTGCTTCCAAAACTACATTACTTGAGTATCGGAGAGGAAAACGGAATTCCTAGTGTAGCGGTGAAATGCATAGATATTAGGAGGAACACCAGAGGCGAAGGCGGTTTTCTGGACGATAACTGACACTGAGGCACGAAAGCGTGGGGAGCGACTGGGATTAGATACCCCATTAGTCCACGCTGTAAATGATGGGTACTTGACGTTGGGAGTATCAACTCTCCCAGTGTCGTAGCTAACGCATTAAGTACCCCGCCTGGGGAGTACGATCGCAAGGTTGAAACTCAAAGGAATTGACGGGGACCCGCACAAGCAGCGGAGCATGTGGTTTAATTCGAAGCAACGCGAAAAACCTTACCAAGACTTGACATCGTATGATCATCATAGAAATATGGTTTCTCTTCGGAGCATATAGACAGATGGTGCATGGTTGTCGTCAGCTCGTGTCGTGAGATGTTGGGTTAAGTCCCAAAACGAGCGCAACCCTTATCGGTAGTTGCCAATATTTAGTTAGGAACTCTGCCGAGACCGCCGCTGTAAGGTGGAGGAAGGAAGGGATGACGTCAAATCATCATGCCTCTTACGTCTTGGGCTACACACGTGCTACAATGGCCATTACAAAGAGCAGCAACATGGTAACATCGAGCAAATCTCACAAAAATGGCCTCAGTTCAGATTGTGGGCTGCAACCCGCCCACATGAAGTAGGAGTTGCTAGTAATCCCGAATCAGCATGTCGGGGTGAATGCGTTCCCGGGTCTTGTACACACCGCCCGTCACGCCATGGGAATTGGTAGTACCCAAAGTCGGTGAGCTAACCGCAAGGAGGCAGCCGCCTAAGGTAAGACCAGTGACTGGGGTGAAGTCGTAACAAGGTAGCAGTACCGGAAGGTGCGGCTAGATCACCTCCTTTTTAAGGAGTAGGTAATACCTACTACTAAGTTGAGGTCAGTTACAACAACTGATTACACTAACGGGTTATGCCGAGTGTCTAAACTTTATTTGGTTTAATTTCTTCTTAATTCTTTTTCTGTTCATTTTCATAGGGGTACACCCTAGCACCTTGACAACTGCATAATATATAGATAGAGAGACATTAAAGTAAAAAAAACAAATATCATAATTAATGAAAGTACGCGAATAATAATGCGACAAATTCACGAATAAGATATTTTGCTAGAGTAGATAACAAGTTTATATTAGATCATTTGATTAAGCTACAAAGAGCATACGGTGGATGCCTAGGCACTAGGCGCCGAAGAAGGACGTGACAAGCTGCGAAAAGCTACGGGGAAGTGCAAATAACTTTTGATCCGTAGATATCCGAATGAGGAAACTCAGCACAAGTAATGTTGTGCTACTCTCACCTGAATAAATAGGGTGAAGAGAGGGAACCCAGGGAACTGAAACATCTTAGTACCTGGAGGAAAAGAAAGAAATGTCGATTCCCCGAGTAGTGGTGAGCGAAAAGGGAAGAGCCCAAACCTTCCATAGTGATATGGAAGGGGTAGAGGACACCCATAATCAAGAAGTACTATAGTAGAACACGACTGGAAAGTCGGGCCAAAGAGAGTAATAGCCTCGTAGACGAAATGGTGCGGAAGTGGGGTGTATCCAGAGTACCGCAGGACACGAGAAATCCGGTGGGAATACAGGAGGACCATCTCCTAAGGCTAAATACGACCTAGTGACCGATAGCGAATGAGTACCGCGAGGGAACGGTGAAAAGAACCCCGGGAGGGGAGTGAAATAGAACCTGAAACCATATGCTTACAAACAGACACAGCACTACTGAATAGTGTGGTGTCGTACTTTTTGTAGAACGGGCCAGCGAGTTACGTTGCGTAGCAAGGTTAAGGCATTAAGTGCCGGAGCCGAAGCGAAAGCGAGTCTGAATAGGGCGTTTTAGTTGCGTTGCGTAGACCCGAAACCGGTTGACCTATCCATGTCCAGGTTGAAACTGTGGTAAGACGCAGCGGAGGACCGAACCCACGTTCGTTGAAAAGACCGGGGATGAGGTGTGGATAGGGGAGAAATTCCAAACGAAACCGGAGATAGCTGGTTCTCCTCGAAATAGCTTTAGGGCTAGCCTCTTGAAAGAGTACCGAAGGTAGAGCACTGAATAGCCTAGGGAGTTTCACAACTTACCGAAGCTTATCAAACTTCGAATGAAGGATACTTGATTCAGGGGAGTCAGACAGTGGGAGATAAGTTTCATTGTCAAAAGGGAAAAAGCCCAGATCTACAACTAAGGTCCCAAAGTTACAGTTAAGTGGCAAAGGATGTTTCACCGCTAAAACAGCCAGGATGTTGGCTTAGAAGCAGCCATTCATTCAAAGAGTGCGTAATAGCTCACTGGTCGAGTAGTGGAGCGCCGAAGATAACCGGGGCTAAAACTGTACACCGAAGTTTAGGGATGTGATTATTCACATCGGTAGAGGAGCAATGTATACGGGCTGAAGCATCAGCGGAAGCGGGTGTGGACTGTATACAAGAGAGAATGCTGGCATAAGTAGCGAGAACGGAGTGAGAATCTCCGTCGTCAAAAGTCTAAGGTTTCCTGGTCAAGGCTCGTCCTACCAGGGTTAGTCGGGACCTAAGGAGAGGCCGAAAGGCGTATCTGATGGACAACAGGTATATATTCCTGTACCGCCTGAACACGTTTAAACCATGCAATGACACAGAAGGATAGTCTAGGCGCAGTGATGGATAGCTGCGCGCAAATCATGAGGCCGGAAGGTAGTTAAGTACGCTTTCCATTAAGGCTGGGTGATGATGCGGAGTGAAAAATAGTAGCGAAGTAGATGAATTCACGCTGGCGAGAAAAGTTGCTAAGTATGTGTGATGGTGCCCGTACCGCAAACCGACACAGGTAGACGGCAAGAAAATTGCAAGACGATCGGGATAATTGTTGTTAAGGAACTCTGCAAAATGGCCCCGTAACTTAGGGAGAAGGGGCGCCAACTTCGGTTGGCCGCAGTGAAAAGGCCCAAGCGACTGTTTATCAAAAACACAGGTTTCTGCTAAAACGTAAGTTGAAGTATAGGAGCTGACACCTGCCCAGTGCTGGAAGGTTAACGGGACGTGTTAGAGCAATCGAAGCACAGAACTTAAGCCCCAGTGAACGGCGGCCGTAACTATAACGGTCCTAAGGTAGCGAAATTCCTTGTCAGGTAAGTTCTGACCTGCACGAATGGTGTAACGATTTGGGCGCTGTCTCAACAGCAAACCCGGCGAAATTGTAGTATACGTGAAGATGCGTATTACCCGCGACTGGACGGGAAGACCCCGTAGAGCTTTACTGTAACTTGATATTGAAATCCGGTAACTTATGTACAGGATAGGTGGGAGACTTTGAAGCAAAGGCGTCAGCTTTTGTGGAGTCGTCCTTGGGATACCACCCTTGAGTTATTGGATCTCTAACGCTTCGCCGTGAATCCGGGAAGCGGACAGTGTCTGGTGGGCAGTTTGACTGGGGCGGTCGCCTCCTAAAGAGTAACGGAGGCGTCCAAAGGTTCCCTCAGGATGGTTGGAAACCATTCATAGAGCGTAAAAGTATAAGGGAGCTTGACTGCGAGACCTACAAGTCGAGCAGGTACGAAAGTAGGGTTTAGTGATCCGGCGGTAGAGTATGGAATTGCCGTCGCTTAACGAATAAAAGTTACCTCGGGGATAACAGGCTTATCTCCCCCAAGAGTTCACATCGACGGGGAGGTTTGGCACCTCGATGTCGGCTCGTCACATCCTGGGGCTGAAGTCGGTCCCAAGGGTTCGGCTGTTCGCCGATTAAAGTGGCACGCGAGCTGGGTTCAAAACGTCGTGAGACAGTTTGGTCCCTATCCATCGTGGGCGTAGGATATTTGAGAGGAGCTGTCCTTAGTACGAAAGGACCGGGATGGACATACCTATGGTGCACCAGTTGTCGTGCCAACGGCATAGCTGGGTAGCGAAGTATGGCATTGATAAGCGCTGAAAGCATCTAAGCGCGAAGCAACCCTCAAGATTAGATATCCCATATCGTAAGGTAGTAAGACCCCTTGTAGACAACAAGGTTGATAGGTCGGAGGTGTAAGTACAGTAATGTATTGAGCTGACCGATACTAATAGGTCGAGGGCTTATTCAAAACAACGAAAACATTGTTTTGTTGTGAGCAGTCTAATACGAACTTAAAATCTACTTAGTCTCTTTGTGGACAATTATGCAGTTGTGAATGTGTTAGGTTAATATAGCTTGAAGCATTCAACTATTTCCGGTGATTTTAGCAAAAGGGTCCCACCTGTTCTCATCCCGAACACAGAAGTTAAGCCTTTTAGCGCCGATGGTACTTGGCTGGTAACGGCCCGGGAGAGTAGGACGTCGCCGGATTTTTGTTCCTCCATAGCTCAGCCGGTAGAGCATGCGGCTGTTAACCGCAGTGTCGTTGGTTCGAGTCCAACTGGGGGAGCCAAAAAGCCTCTTTTGCCTTCTAAGGCAAGAGAGGTTTTTTATTTAGACTAAAAACATGTTTTCTATCACACAAATCTATATAATTATGTGATTATTTTCACACAAATCTATATAATTATGTGATTTTATATTGACTTGATGAAATCAATATGCAATACTTTAATTATTAATGGAAAGGATATTTGTTAATGGAAAGATTCGCGTTACAAAAACTCATCGATTGGAAAGATTCAAGATACCGCAAACCGCTAATACTGAGAGGCGCAAGACAAGTCGGTAAAACCTGGCTTTTAAAAGAGTTCGGTAAAACATGTTATGAAAACATCGCATATTTTAACTTTGATGAACATGAAGAATATAAACAATTTTTCGAGAATACAAAGGATATAAGACGTATTTTAGACAATCTCACCTTTGCCTCCGGCTCAGAGATAAACCCCGGGTCCACTTTGATAATATTTGATGAAATTCAAGAATGCCCAAAAGCGCTAAATACATTGAAATATTTTTATGAAAATGCAAACGAATATCACGTTGTTTGCGCAGGGTCTTTGCTCGGAATTTCTCTCGCAAAACCTTCATCGTTTCCTGTTGGGATGGTAAACTTTCTTAACATTTACCCGATGACCTTCACTGAGTTTTTACTCGCTTGCGGCAACATAAATCTTAAGAATTATCTTGATAGCATAAACATAATAGAGGAGATCCCAGATGCTTTTTTCAATCCTCTATGTGAAAAATTAAAAATATATTTCGTTACGGGAGGAATGCCAGAAGTTGTTCGTCGCTGGGCTGAAGAAAAGAGAGTTGAAGGGGTTCAGGAAACTTTGTCTGACATTATCAGTTCTTACGAAAAAGATTTTGCGAAACACACTGATACCAAGGACATACCAAAAATCAATATGATATGGAAATCAGTCCCCTCCCAACTTGCAAAAGAAAACAAAAAATTTCTATATAAGGTTGTAAAAGAAGGTGCAAGAGCAAGGGAATATGAAGACGCATTAGATTGGCTTTGTGAGGCGGATTTGTTAACAAAAATCTTTCGCATTTCTAAACCAGCTTTGCCCCTGTCAGCATATGATGACTTATCCGCATTCAAGATATATTTGATGGATGTGGGAATCTTTAGAAAGGTTGTATCTCTTGCCCCTTCGGCTATTACAGAAGGGAATAGGCTATTCACTGAATTCAAAGGGGCTTTAACTGAAAACTTTATTTTACAATCCTTAAAACCTGAATTTGAAGTCACCCCAAGGTATTGGGCAACAGACAATCCAAAATATGAGGTTGATTTTGTTATACAGAGAGAAAACGATATCATCCCAATTGAAGTAAAATCTTCGACCGATAAAAATAATACAAGCCTTCGGAAATTCAAAGAAATCTTTTCAAGCGAATATGAAGATAAACAATTGTTGCGAATCCGTTTTTCATTACGTAACCTTTGTCTAGATAAGGATGTATTGAATATTCCACTGTTCATGGCCGACTATACAAATAGATTAATAAGCTTGGCGAAAAAAAGCAAAAATACATTAGCGTAACATAAAACCATTTTAAAAAACACAATTGATTAGCCACAAATTTTTTCTGTAACGAGTTTAGAGAAAAAATCCCAAGGAACTATAAAATAGCTCAAAAAATGGATATAAACATTGCATATCTTAAATCTCAGAATATTCTCAAATTGAATGCATCATTTGCTACTTGAGAAAAGGTGGTCTAATTATTCGAAATTTGCATGTCGAATTCTTTTTTACTCATATTTAAGATACCGTGTTGTTCCATAAGTACCGCAAAAAGCAACTAATAGAGTAATGAAAAAGCTAGGAGGCTTCTATGTGGTTAAGGAAATCTATTTATACTCAAGGTTTACAAGTATTGGAAAATGGTCTGAAATGTAGTTTCCATTGGCTCTTTTATCTTCAATAATGAGGTAGCTTTGAGGAGAGTAGATATTTGCTTGGATGAATACGTGGTCAATTGTAAGATTTTCTTCAGATAATCCATATCCGTTGAAAGTTGGCCCATCACTTCTTTCAGTTTCTAAAATGCAGTACTTTGAATTAGATAGGGTTTGTGATAAGAGCTCGTTGTAGGGGGCACTATCTTCTGGGACGTTAAAGTCGCCAACGACAATAAAACCCGACCTATCGGCTATAAAATCATTTATAAGATTAGCGCTATTTTGTTCTGCTGTTTCTCCCTTATGGTCAAAATGAGTATTTAAAAAACGTACAGTATTATCCGTATAGTGATCCTTTAATTCGAGGTAGGTGGCTATTCTTTTTAAGTCTGCATCCCAGCCTTTACTGGGCTTTTCCGGGCTTTCACTTAGCCAAAACATTTCGTGATTGACAATCTCAAACCTGGATTTCTTATAGAAAATAGGGGAAGCTTCCCCAATCATTGAGGAGAATGCAATATTGGGGGAGTTTACTTTTGGATCTGACGTTTTTATCAGGAAATTACCTCGTTCGGTATTTAGCCCTGATCTGTATGAGCCATAATATCCGTACAAATCTCCTAATTCTTCCATTAAAAATAAATACTGAGGATGGGTAACTTCTTGAAATCCTATAATATCCGGGCTATAATTCAAAATTAAAGCCAAAACAGCATCCTTTCGGTTCGTCCAATAGTTTATTTCCTCCGCTTCTTTGGTAAAGCATCTAATATTGAAAGACATAACTGATAGAGCTTTGCCATCATCAGTTAGATTTGCAGGTATCTCGATACTTGATGATCCTAAAGCGATGGGATTATCGAGAGGTATTCCGGAATATAATAATCCATACAGTGTCCCAAAACTTAATACAAAAACAAGTATAATGGATGATACAATTAATATAATTAGTTTAGCTTTTTTCATTGTGACCTCCCCAAAAAACAAGATCATTATTACTTTAACATTTAGGGCGCTTAGAGTAAATAATTATTTAAAGAAATGTATTTTTTCAAATAAAGCATTTTTTCGCCAAAGTATTTGTTTAATTAGCGGGGATAAGGTTTAAGAATTATCGTGTATTCTGCAGTATTGTTATGGTATATTCGCTATGGTATAATCATAAAGTTAAACCCCTTAAAGCGTATGTAACATTTTGATTTTTGGGGCAATCATTATTATTGAATTGATCGCAAATCAAACGGTATTATTGGGTGTTTCCCCTCTTAGTATAATTTATAAAAGAAAAGTATTTTTTTAGGAGAACATAATGCAACAAGGAAAACTGTTAACTTATACAAAGTCTGAAAGAAATGTGTACTTAGTTTCAATGGCGGGGCAGAACATTATTTATAATATCATTGGGGCCGCGCTTGCTTACTATTTCCAGTTTGTTATATTAATCCCGGCTCTTATTGTTGGGGTGATTATGTCTGTTGCAAGGGTTTGGGATGCCATAAACGATTTTATGATGGGAACCATCGTGGATAAGACTAGAAGTAAGTGGGGAAAATGCAGACCTTTTCTTATTTATGTTCCAATCCCTATAATGATAATAACAATTTTAGCTTTTACAAGTTTTGGCTTTTATGGCGCATCTATAGGGATGAACATTCTGATCGTTGCATGGGCATCTATAATGTATATTCTCTGGGGTATGATTTATACAGTTGGAGACATCCCATTGTGGGGTGTGACCGCTTTAATGACAGAAAATAGCCATGACAGAAATAAATTGTTGTCGTTTGCCAGAATTGCAGGTGGAGTAGGTGGTGGAGTAACGATGCTTGCCATCATTCCCTTATCTCTCGCTTTTGGCGAGAAATTAACCTCTTCACTTGGAATTAGCGCGGCAAACGGTGAACGTTGGGGTTTTTTCCTGGGAGCACTTCTTTTCGCGGTAATAGGATCAGCTTTGTTCCAATTATGTGGGTTTAAGATTAAGGAAAGAGTGGTATCGAGTGAAAAGAAACCCAGTTTAAAAGAAAACTTCATAACTATGAAAAATAATAAACCTTTTATGCAGATAATGTTATCGGGGATATTAGGGAGCCCCAAAATGCTTATAGCCCTTGCTGCTATGCCCCTAATCAATTATTACTTTGCAACTAAAGACCCAATTATGTCTTTTGTATATATGGTCGTGCTCGGTGGAGGAATGTTTATAGGGAACTTTACCGGGATGGGAATAGCCCCCGCGATGATGAAAAAATTTAAGAAAAAGGATATTTATAATATTTCTAATTTGGCAAGTGCTTTACCTTTTGCTGCAATATTTATAATCTACCTACTGACACCCAGGGGCTTACTTGCAACCTCAATACCGTTGATAGTTTTATTCTCTATCTTATTTATGATAAACGGATTTTTCAGTGGGCTCGTAACAGTCCTTCAATCGTCCATGATAGCTGATTGTATAGACTATGAGGAGCATAAAACAGGAAATCGGCCGGATGGAATCTTTTTTGCCGGACAGACATTCCTTGCAAAACTGACTACTGGAATTGCTACAATCCTTGCCGCAATAGCGTACGCCGCGGTCGGATTTTCCGATGCCGCGGTAGAAGATCTTAACGCATATATTGCCAATCTGGGACCAAATGATTTGCTTCCAAGAGATATGCCTATTTATGACAACTTCATGATGATTCTTTTCTTGATAGTATCACTTCCTCCTGCGATAGGATGTCTGCTTTCGGTTATACCTACTTGGAAATACGCACTAGATGACGATTTGCATAAAAGGATTGTATCCGAATTAAACGAAAGACGGCATAAGGCGGATGATATAAAAATTGAAGCAGAAACCAATGATTTGCTTGTAACGAGTGAATCGTCTAAAGAAGAAAACGCAGAAAAAGAATAAATTCAACGGATATATTTTATACTGTTTGAGGAAAGGAAAAAGTGCCTTGAGGCACTTTTTTTATGTTGAATAAAGGGAAAAAGCTTGATTAGCAAGTATAAAAGAACATACTAGAACTCAATTCTAATGTTTTCTCCCGAGGTAAGTAATGGTATAGAAATTTGATTGTTCTCCCAAGTAAAGATAATTGGAGAATCATCTCTAAATACTGTAATAGGAGGTTTTTCTGACGAAAAAACTAAAGAAACCCCTTTTACAAAATAGGGATTATAGCTAATATCATATATATTTTTCTCTCTTTTTACCGATAATAGTCTTGACTTAATTTCGTAATTTTCTGCTGGGATTACTGGCTTTAAAAAGAGGCTATTCCTTGAAAATTCAGCCCCTAGAAGCTTGAAGATAGTGTATTGCTGCCAAGTGTGGGCATGAAGATTTAGTACAGGGAAATCTTCCCAATCTACTCCAACAGTCAACTTAAAGAACTTTTCGCGCTTTCCTGTATACGGGTTCTTACTATTCTGAGTTCTTCCAGGATATTTAGCGTATGATGCGTTTATTGCATCCGGGCCACTCCAAATTCCATACCAGATGTCAGGGTATGTTTTTGATTGAGCAAATCTCGAGTTTTTTAGCCATTCTTGAAAAGCTAGATTTCCATCAACTTTTGACAAACCCCATACGAGATAGCCATTAACAGCCGGCCATATTCCCCCATTTTCTAAAGTTCCTTCGTCCAATCCTTTACTGTCTTCACTTTTTTCTCCTTTACTTATCAAAGAGGCTCCGTTGGGGTTAGAGAGAAGGGAGGAGATATTTTCCGCAAGAATAGATGCTTGAGTTCCATTTGTGGCTTCAGCAATTAGTGCCCAGGGTTGAGGTTCTAACCAAAGTAATTCATCTCCAAGCCAACCTATCTTATCCCCCAGAAATGCCCGTTTGAACCATTTTCCATTCCACTGTTCTTTGATGGCTTGAGTTATTTCTTGAGATAGACTTAGGGATTCCAGTCCCTCTGTAGTTTTTCCATAGGCAATAAGTGCTTCTCCGAATACTTTGTAAGCGTAAGCTGCGATTCCAGAGTTAAGCATAGATTCACCATATTTTTGGGCATGTTTAACTTTCGATAATGGAACTCTTCCATAAACAGCTTGATCATTCCAGTCTCCTGTTTTCATTTTGACTAAACCATGTTCTCCTCTTCCAACCTCATCGCGAACATATTTGTATGCAAGCATTAAACCTTCATACACGGTTAAAGTCGAATTTTCCCCGGAAAGTTTTGAAGTATACGAGTAATCCAAAAAGGAGTAGTCTCTTGTCGCAAGTAAATACTCGCCTATAAATCCAAGCAACATGAGTTGTAAATCAGATGGAACCATTACTGCTGCAACCATCATCCCATACCCATGGGTTGCATAAGGAAGCTCTCCTTTTGTAGACATTTCTCTTAGAGAAAAAAGAATATGTTCCCTAGCAATTTTGGGGTCTGTATAGATAAAAGAAAGGGAGTGTTGTAACTGGTCTCTTGGTGCTCCTTGAAGACCCATTAGGTACTGATAATGCCCACCTTGGGATAGAATGTGTGACCCAAAATAGTCCGAATAACTCATCGCGCCTCTTAAATAGGTGTTGTGCCACATCAATTCTTTATCTATGTTCTCATAATTCTCGATCTTAACGGAAACACGCTCCGTTTCCCATAGATGCAGAGTCCTCTCTAATTCTGCTTGAAAATTTATAGACAAGTATTTATTCCTTATCTCATTTATTGAAAAGCCCAAGGGTTCATAAGCAAAAAGGAAGAAAAATTCCACAGATTCATTGGCAGGAACGACTTTTATTGTTTTCAGAAGTTGCATATCTTTTCCGTTTTTGAGCGCGCAGGAGGAAGAAAAATATTGGGGATTTTCCGCGCCTCCTTTTCCAAAGAATGACTTTGAATCAGTTAAAACCTCAGCTGTCTCGTTGAGACAACAATATAGAACCGAAGGGGGATTATCGTCAAATCCTCGATAGTTTTTCTTAGAATAAAAACGTTTACCAAGTGTTGCAAAGACACTCTCCGCGGCGAACTGTCCAAATCTAGAAAAAGAAAGATTAGGGGAGTACTTTCGTTTAATTTCTACACCACTTTTGTCTATCAATACTGTCTTATGAAAATCAAACTCCAAACGTCTTCTCATTTTGGAAACATTTTTTGTATTAAAGGTCAGTTGAGCTGCGCAATAATGAGTAAAGGTAAATTGATAGAGAAAAGAGCCAAAATAGTCGTACCATTCGCAGTTTAGAGGAAAATTAGATAAATTAGTAATTTTAACTTTTTTCAATAAAACCGGATCATCTCCATAAGGCGCAAAGATTATTTCTTCCACTTTCGCTTCAGCAGAATCAGTAATTTTTTTAAAATAACCAGCGCCGTATTCCCGATGCATTTCTCCCCCGCGATAAAAGGTTGAGAGGAGATTTGAGGGGGTCTTAAGATATCCAAATCCTCCTCCATATTGGTTTTTAGAGGGATTATAATCATTTAAGTATTTAGGGCATCTTTCATCCTGTCTTACTTGGATGTATCCGAAGTTTGAACAAGTTGCAGTAATCCGGTCATTTCCTATTTGGAATATGTGGTTTCTCCGATCGTTCCAAGCCTCATTGGTCATGGTAAGCGCCCGTGGGTCCTGTGTTTGGTCGAGCTCATATTTATATGCGGGAACACCTTTTATTCCCTCGATCCATTTCCCGAAAATTCCTCCACTAATATTATCCATTTATCCCCCAAATCTAAGTCTTATGCAAATTATCCTTATCTTCTGTCTATTTTTTCTAGAAAGAAATATTTCCAGTTTCTGCAAAGCAATGATTTTACATAATGATGGTGTTTTCTGGATGAGTTTTTATTTGTTCTTCTGTATATAGATGAAAAGGCTCGGTAACTCTTCTCTTCATCGTCCGAATTTGTACAGGACAGGTGGTCACACAAAGTCCACAACCCAGACATTTATCGGTAGTTAGTATGGGTTTCCCGTTCTCCATTTTTATTGCGGAGAAAAGACAGCGTTTCTCACATTTTCCGCATGAGATACACTTGTCGAGTTCAAGACATTCACAGACAAACCCCGAAGCTTTAACCATGGGAATATCATATCTTGTTTTGATAAACATGGGCACACAAGCCTTATTGTCGCAGTTACATAACACGTACATTTTTCTCCCTTGGGGGGAGGAAACACACATTATTTGGTGGACCAGCCCAATATCTTCAAATTCCTTAAGCTTCTTTAACACATCCTCTGCAACCATATATCCGGTATCAGGGTATTTAACCATACTGTCATCAAGGGAGGCCACTTCAGCTATCAGCATGCAGGTTCCCCTTGGGATTCCCTCATCAGTTGGTCGAAAGGATTTACAGGAACAGGGCCATATCTGCCCAACCTTTGCTCTTTTTACAAGTTCGATAATATGTTCATAGGGCATTATTTCAACCCCTCTGCCCAGCGAATTATTAACTGGGACCAGAAATCCCGCATAGTAGTTTGTAAACCAATTAAATGTTTTCTTCGCAAGTTTTCCCCAGGTTTTGTCTTCGCTAAGCGCCGCCCACTTTAAAAAGAAATCAAGGGATCTAACTTCACATTTATTACCAAAATAGTCAACTAAATGATAGTCAATCTTGTCAAGGAGCCTCATTTTTTTGGAGGATGGATAAATATGTTTTTTCTTTTCTTTGACTATCTCATAAGGTTTATCCTCTATTTTGCATAGTTGTTTTGTGAGCTTAGATTTCCAATACCCACTTGAATTAAGGACCCATAGCTTATGCAGTGAGGAAAAGTCCGGATGTTTAGAATAAAAATTCTCAATGTAGGGATCTTTGCACGTAGCCAAAGTTTGAAAATCCTCAAAAATCATATTTATATATTCCGCAGTATACTTTTTATATGGTACACTTTTGTTAAACTCACTTCTTCTCTTTCTTTCCCAGATTTTAGCAACAGCCGAGAAGAATCCAACAATTAAAGCCATAGTTGCAATTTTTCTTACCGAAAGCTTAAGCTCCCCCGATTTATTTGTAATCTTTTCCATATTATTCCTCTCTCTGCATATATAATTAGCATATAATATATTAATATATAATATCAATGGGGAATATCCTATCCTCGTAATATATCTTTTGGGAAGAAATATAGATAACGAGCTTTAACGAAAAGTCTCTTTAGATAAGGTGGCCGAATATGTTATTATTAAAAAAGATTTTCTTTTCATATACTAATAATTGAGGGGACATGGTGGATAAATTAACGATAAAAAGAATAAAAAGATATTTAGGGATGTTTATTCCAGTTTTACTTATTTTCAGCTTAGGGATTGTGGCATTGGATTTTTATCTCCCATATAGTGGTAAGGAAGGGTCGGCGATAACAACAACCTATCATATGGCTGAGGATGGAAAGTTTCTTGCGGACATTCCATTTGAGAATTACCTTCACGAAGCCCCTGCAATTCAAGGCGCAGTCTTTGATATACGGGATTATGGTGCGGATAGTGAATCATCCTTTTCGGACAATACTATAGCCGTTCAAAATACTATAGAGGCAGCATACGATGCAGGGGGTGGAACCGTTCTCGTGGATGGAGGAACTTACCGAACAGGCAGGTTAAGACTAAAGAGTAACGTAACCCTAAGGATAAGCGAAGGGGCTTGTTTAGAGTGTATCACGTACGAAGAGAATAAAAGCTTAAGCGAAGAAAACAGACTTGATGTCCTTGGATATATTTCTGCAAAGGATGCAGATAATGTAAAAATAGAAGGCCCGGGCCGAATTGCCGGGAACGGGGCGACATATGTTAATCCGGCAAAAGAGGAATCCGAATTTCTGCCTTTGGATACCTTTAATTTAAAAAGATATATTGTTGAACACAGAAAAAGAATAATGATGGGCAAAGAACATGAGTTTAATAGAGCCATGTTGCTGGGCATGAATAACTGCACTAATGTTACCATTCAGAATCTTGAATTGTATGAGGCGGGCAGTTGGACCGCGAGACTCGAAGGGGTGGATAACTTGCACATAGAAGATGTAGTTATCAATAATAATGTCAGAGTAGCAAACACAGATGGATTTGATATTGAAGGGGGAACAAACATAGTAATAAGACACTGTTTTATCGCCACCGGAGATGATGCAATTTGTATAAAAACTGATGACGCTAATACCCCCGCACTTGATGGAATGCTTGTTGAAGATTGTGAGATTATGTCTCTTGCCAATTGCTTTAAGATAGGGACTGCTACATGGAACACCATATCGAATGTTGTAGTCAGGGACTGTTTCTTCTTTATGCCCGGAATTGCGGGAGGCTACTCGGGAATTGCGATAGAGTGTGTTGACGGGTCAATTGTTAGTGATATTACTATAGAAAATATTGTGATGGAACATGTAACATCTGCCTTTGTTATTTGGCTAGGATATAGAAACGGAGAGGGAACTCTAAAAAACATAACTATACAGGATATTGAGGCAACTGGTATTGATGTCGCAAGCGCAATTACCGGATATAAAAAGTATTCTAAAATTAACTCCGTTGAAAATGTAACCCTAAAAAATATATCTATGACATACAGGGAAGCGGATGAAAAGTTGAACATTTATAAAAACTCCAAGGGGGCTTATGAAGGGCCTTTAAATATGGAGGGGTATCCTGAGATAACCAGGGTATCAAGTATGTCAGTATTAACCAGTAATCTCTATCCATACTGGGATCTTCCAGTATATGGTCTATTTGCTAGATATGTAGACGGTTTGACTGTCGAAAATTTTTCCGTTACCCCAAGATCAAAAAATTCAAGGCCCCTCGATAATGTACAGGATGAAGGGGATAGAATAGAAATTCAGAATTTCATCTGGATCTAAAATTTTAGGCATTTAAGTACATGCTTGAAAGTTAATAAAGGTCTTTATCTTTGTATTCTTCTTGCCAGAATTCATAGAGGAACTTAATCTTATCTACAAATTGCTCATGGCTTTCTTCCGGCTTTGCTTTATACGTTTCAAGGACCTCGTAGCTAAAGGATTCTGGTCCGTATTGGTTGTAGTCTTGCTGCAATTTTGGAATAACCGCAGACCCAGTCACTTTGGAGAAATCAAACCTGCTTTTGCTCCCTGCAAGGTTGTATGATGGTTGTAAAAGGATTTTCCCAGTAACGTTATTTGTTACCGCATAAACTCCTCCCTCTGATAATTTTTCCTTGTATGCATCTTTTATTTCTTTCTTCTTATCCCCGTCCATTTTCTCTCCAAATTATATATAATATTTTTCATTGTATCACTTATACCAATTAAATTAAACTTTATAGAATTGGAATAAGCTTGTGGAAGCTGCATAGGCAACACTCATTATTATTAATTCATCAGAAGGAATCTCCGCCCAGTTGTACCCGCACAATGAATCGGAAATACGCCGGTTATTGTATGTAGCTAGGGCATTATCGTTTATTATAACTTGATAATCCGGACGCGAACTTTTTGCGAATATATTTAATGTTCGGAAAAGTATAGTCCTAAACGCTGCGCCATCTCCCTGACCTTCAGGAATCATAATGCCATCTTCAATTTTTTGACTCAAAATATAATCTAGAGGTTTTTCAGTATATTGAAGATAGGCGGAATCTCCGGTCTGGAGATACAACTCGTATGCCGCTCCCACGAAGGTCCCATAGTTGTAAGAGAATTGCCCCTCGTAAATAGTTGAATCAAGCCTTACAGTATCGTTTAGTTTTCCGGTTTCAGCATCGTAAAGGTTGTCTTTAATCCATTCAAAAATCGATATAGCTTTTTCAAGATACTCTTCCTCCGACAAAAACCCAGCTAAACGGGCTGCAGTTATGACTGCGGGAGCATTGGTACATACATTTTTCTCAGTTTTTCCCTTGGTCCAAAATATTCCTCCGCCAAGCTCCTCGCTGAAGCTTTCATATATATGGTCAAACATTTCTTTGGCTTTCTCCAGATAGAATATGTCATTAGTTAAAGAATATGCTCTTGTGCACCCAAGTGCCCACCAACCGATATCATCGTTATAATCATTAGATTGATAATTAGGATAAAATGAAGAGAACCCTTGAAATACTTTATCTATTAACTCCCGGTAGGTTTCTCCCCCTTGTAGTTCATAGATATCCATTACTGTTTGCCAATTTTGCGCTTCGAGCCAAAAATCAGTATATTTACCAAACCCAGGCCCCGAAAGATGTATCCCGTCAGTCTTTTTTGTGTTGTTGTGAAAGAAATACTTGTACTGCGAATCCCAGAAGGAATTTATAAAAATTTCTGCAACCTCTATTGCTTTGGGGTCAATCACTGTGGTTTCCTCCTCCACCATATCTGGTTTACACCCACTCAAAGGGAGAAGACAAATAAGAAGGATGAGGGAGATAAATACTAAGATAGTTTTTCTCACGATTCCTCCCAATAAATTGATATATATTAGTTTTATCATTTAAATCAGAGCAGTTCAATATATTCGTCTTTAATGAATAATATATTATATTCCTTTGCTGTCTTTTAATGCCGTACATATTGATGTATTATATTTTTTAGGGAGAGAATAAAATGGATGTAAAAGTTGACATTTCTAATGTTGCTCTTGAAACAAGCAGGACATATCTTCGTCCCTTCAAAGAGGAGGATATTTACGATTTATTTGAGTATTGTTCCGTTCCAGGGGTTGGAGAGGCAGCAGGGTGGAAGCATCATGAGGATATGGCGAAAACAAAAATAATATTAGATATGTTTATAAAAGAAAAGAATGTTCTTGCTGTGGTATGGAAGGAGAATAGCAAGGTAATCGGCTCGGTTGGGTTCCATAATTCGTGGGCAGTGCAAGACAAAAATTTTGAGTGTTTAAAGACTACAGAGATAGGCTACGCGCTCTCTAAAGAATATTGGGGAAGAGGCATAATGACTGAGGTAGTGAAAAGGGCAATGGATTATGTTTTTGAATTCACTGACATAGATGCTCTAGTAGTGGGGCATATTTGGAGTAACGATCGCTCTAGACGGGTTATAGAAAAGTGTGGGTTCACAAGGTACAAGAAAGGAGTATATTATTCTAAAGAACTTGACCAAGAATTTGATGACATAAATTATTATATGACAAGGAAATTTTACGTCCAAGAGATTCTGAAAAAGAGATAATTTTCAAACATCTTCTTCTCAAATTCAAAAAAGAGATAATTTTCAAACATTTTTTTTGCCAAACACAAAAAGAGTCCATAAAGGTATTTTTCTATTTTGTATCGATTTACTTTTATAAAAGTAGGTATTTTTGTTATAATTCGAAAAATAAGGGGACAAAATGAACAGAATGAATTTAGTCGATAGAAACAGAAATATTGCGCTTTTAGGGATTACAGTCGCTTTGATTATAGTACTGCAAGCTCTTGCAGAAGTAATTCAATTATTTGGGCTTCAAATAAGTTTGGCTTTAGGACTTATCCCAGTGTTGGTGATTTCTCAGCTTAAAGGATGGAAAATTGGTGCTATCTGTGGCCTAGCGTTTGGCCTTGTAAGCATGAGTATTGCCGCTATCAGGTACTCAGCAGTTCCCGTTTTCAGAAATGCCATTAACCCTTTGGTTTCAGTGATGCCCAGAATTCTAGTCGGAATTATAACAGGAGCTCTAGCATCTGCATTTAACAAATTATCCTTAAAATGGAAGGAAAGAGGAAAATATAAACTTTTTACAAGGAAATATTTTTTGTCCGCTATAGCAACCCTTGCTGGAGTATTAACTAATACAATTGGATTTCTTGGTATGTTTTTTGCTTTTTCCGCAGGGCAATCTGTGGGAGGCTATACAGTGAATATCGCATATATTTTCGGTATGATAATTGCGATAAATACCGTTGTGGAGGCAGTATCCTATGTTGTACTGGTTCCGGCAATAACGGAGTCTCTTCGTGTAACCAAGTTTTTCAGCCAAAGTTATACGAAAAAGCAAATTGCATCAACTGCGGAAGAAAGCATTATTGACCAGCCTGGAAAAAATCAGATCAATGTTCAGGAAACCATACCTTTAGAAACAGAACAAAAAAAAGATTCAGAATGATCAAATAGATAGGAATAATGATTCATAGTTTGATATAATTATTAAAAATACAAGAGGTGGAATATGACACTAGCAGATTTAAAGAAAGAAAAAATAGAAGCCATGAAAAGACATGATAAGGATTCTGTTACGGCATTGAATGTTGTTATATCAAAGCTAATGCTTTTAGAAAAGAGCGGGAAGGGTGATATTACTGAATTGGATGTAGTACAGGCAATCCAGAAAGCAGAAAAGGAGCTTCTTGAAGAAAGAGAAGGTTTTTTGAAGGCGGGAAGAGAAGAGACCGTTGCCGCACTTGATCTTCAATTAGAATGTATCAGAAAGTATCTTCCGAAAATGCTTTCCGAGGAGGAAATAACTAAGGTTATTTTAGGATTAACTGATAGGGCTGTGCCCACAGTAATGAGGTATTTTAGGGATAATTATGCCGGAAAATGTGACATGAAACAAGTGAGCGAAATATTAAAGAAAATCTAATATAAATCATCTCAACAGCAAGTCCAAAAAGAAATAGAAAATATCTGACTATTTATCAAAGAGAGGTTCGCCTCTCTTTTTTAATGGAAACTATTATAGATCTTCTGAGGTTAGCACCTGTTTCGTTTTTTCTACGATGTCTTTACATGCTTTTAGAGGAAGTTTTAGATATTTTGCAACTGCAAAAATATCATTTTCTGTGGGCATCCCTTTCCCGAATACAGTCATTTCATGCTCTCTTTTGTAAGGGGTCCTAGTTATATCATACGCTGGGGATAGCCGGTAACCTTTAAGGTCAGTGTCATAGATAAATGAGACATTTTTTCCGTGATCATCTTTGTTCCCATAGAATACATTGAAACACATTCTCCTAAAGGCTTCTAAAGAGTCTCCTTTATCAATACTGATTTTATCGATAACCTGGAAGAGATGTATATAGTCCAAATTTGGAATTCTGTGGGAGGTTTCAAGAATTGCGGAAAGAGAAATAACGTGTGCTCTTTTGTTACTTGTTCGGTCAAACCGTTTTGCACCAAACAATCCTGATGGGTAGATTTTCGAAGGAAATAGCCTGGAAGTGTTAACATTTATGCCGCATTTACTGGCTAGGTTGTTTGCGGTAAATTCCTCTATTCCTATGCTAGGTTTATCAATAACACAGGGGAATTTTACTATCCAATGTTCCGAACCTATTTGTAAGTGTACTTTTGGTCGCGCCCCTCCGCTCGATCCACCGAGACGAAAAAGCATATCCAAATCTATTTCCGCTCCTGATTCGGAGAGGACGGTTTCAATATCAATTGCTAAAGCGTCGAGGTCGTATTCTTCTTTTGGATTTCTCGTTGTTTGAGAAGGCTCATATATCAATCCTCCCAGACCATTTTCACCTATAAGTGTTAATTTAACTATTGGAGATAGACCATCATAATCAAAACCTTTTTTGGCGAGAAAACGACGTAGGAGAATCTCTCCCCATCCATCTGGCATTGAATCATGAAACACCCCGAATAAACCATTAAAAACAGGCTTAGAGTTATAGAAAACCTTGTTGCTGAGAGGGAGAGAAAATGGGGATATTGAAAAGCCATCTTCTAACCAACTAGAATCATATTGAAATGCGATTGCAGTTTCAGATAGTTCGGCAAGATATCCCACAATTATATTGTTGTGTTTGACAACTATTTTTGTGACATTATTTATCATTTGCGTAAATCTTTAAGATTCAATACCTTAGGGGTGGTGAATACCTTATTAAAGTCCTCTAAACAATCAATCGCTCCCGCAATTTTTAGAAGAGAGGAAAAAGAGATATCTCCAGTTTGCTCGAATCTTTTTATGGAAGAATAACTTACTCCCGATCTCTTTGCCAGCTCTTGCTGAGAAAGCTTAAGCTCCTTCCTGCGAAGCTTAAATCTTTTAACTAAACTGTTAGAAACCGATTGCTCTGTCTCCACATTAACGAATTTACCTATGTCAAAAATATTATCTTCCATAATGCTATTATATTAGCAATAATTAAAATAATTGTCAAATATAGACAATATATTAGCAATAAATACATTGATATTAATTGGAACCGAGCTAAAATGGGGGAGACTGCATGTTTATTAACTATTCAAGCTCGACAAGTATATTCGCCAAGGCCGATTTAAATTGATTTTATCGCGTGCATATAGTAGTATTATTTATGCTAATAAATATTAAAAAGGTGCGAAATGGTTGATAAAGATAAAGCCCTAAAATTCTTAAATAAGGATTTTATTGCAAATATTAATATAATAGATCCTTTAGTTAGGGGAACCGCTGAGCTTGTTGCGGTATCCGATAACGGAGTTATTGCTTACGAAAAGAAAGGAGAAATGTACTTGATTTCTTCAGAAACAGAGGAAGAAGGAATAAAGCTTCTTGAAGGAATTGAAAAAATCGAGTTGATAAATGTCTGCCGAAAAGCTCCGCTAGAATACATAATGAAAAAATATAATTTAAATATCTGTGTGGAGTGTTATCAATGCGCTTATCTTAAAGGTAAGGAGGTTTTGATTAATACTGATATGATGGTTGAACTTGCCAAGGAAGAGGAACTTCCCTTCATTACCGATACATATAAGAAAGAAACCCCCGAAGGAATAAGAGAGATTTGGGAGAGAGGGGAAATGTTTTGCGGGTATAAGGACGGAAAGATGGCGGGTTTTGCAGGAGTTCATCTGGAAGGAAGCGTGGGGTTATTACATATTTTCCCCGAATTTAGAGAAAAAGGGTATGGAGCCGCATTGGAGGCTCATGTAATTAACCATCTTGTAAGACAGGGAAGAATTCCATATGGACATGTGGTAATGGGAAACGAATTATCCCTTAAGATCCAACGCAAAATAGGTTTTCAGTTTTCAGAAGAAAATATGTATTGGGTTTTTTCTCGGGATGAAAGTGAATGTAATTAACCTGTCAGTTATATTCTTATATAAGTTAAAACTATTTAATATTCCCCTCAACTAGAAGGCAAATATTTCATATATGTGGATTTTCTATTTTAAGTGGCAATTGGATTATTCGCTGCGCTCTTTGTTGCAAAAGGACCAGTAACTTGCAGGATCATTAACAAATTCCGGATAGAATTCATAAAATTCCGGGCGCATGAAAGGAATAAACTTTTTGGTGCCAGATTTTCTTCCCAAAGCATCAATTTGAATTTTTAAATATTCTGAAATTCTCAATCTTTCATGAGAGGAATCGTTTTCAGGATTGTATTCAATCGGGACTCCAACCATAATTTTTTTAATGTCTGCAGGTACATATACTGGATAAAACTTTATAATCTTTCCAGTTTGATGGTATTGAACTTCTCATCACTAAAGTGTTGAGATTCCTACTTCATAGACTTCGTATTCTCCATCTCCATAGGCGTAACTTCCTGTAGTCCCTACAGTAGTATTATTTTTTTAAGTACTCAATAATCTAAGCCCCTCATTT
>Ga0209723_1002002_pt1 | contig 29161 bp, 28 predicted proteins | sample BiotimSIPDNA_2_FD_185750 | JGI IMG/M metagenome (GOLD analysis project Ga0209723, IMG submission 185750) | Anaerobic biogas reactor microbial communites from Washington, USA - Biogas_R2 time_0 SIP DNA (SPAdes) (version 2) | ecosystem: Engineered > Bioreactor > Anaerobic > Unclassified | place...
GTAACAATATTTTAAATCAAAGACTTAGTATAATTAATACCGTACTCATTGTCAAGCTTAATATTAACTTTTATAAGATTTTTTATGTGTTTTTTGCGTTCATAAACTTTTTAGAGTAGACTCAGTAATTGATTTTGAAATTCCCAAGGAGGGATGGGATCATGCCAGTGCTACACTTATCAGTGTTAACCTTAAAAGTATTTTGGATACCAGACACGAAGGTAGAAACTACAACATTGAAAGCGCAACTCTCAAATTAACAGATGTTCAAAATCTCAGGGAACCAGAAGATGATGATATTCTAAACCTTTGCCTGCTTCAATTAAACAATCCGAGTGGATCAGATCCTTACCATGTTACAATATTTGAAGATGGTGTTGATAATGAGCAGCACTCATCAAACTTTTTCGAAATAGCCACCGATAGACCTGAATTTAGTTGGGTTGAAGGTTCATATCTTGAAAGCTACACAGATGACAATGATGACAACGCATGGGTAAAAACAGCGAAATGCAAACCCTGGACTGAGCATTTTAGTAAAGACGGTGAGGAATACTATTACGTTGATTGGATAAATCAAAACGGGTATATTCTTTACGACAATGGTGGATGGAGTAATGAACATGGTGGATATGGCTTATGGCAGCACCTTGAAAACTATACTTCTGACACTCTCTACAGATCTCTTGATGTAGCTACAGTCAAGAGTATTATGGATGCCTCAGAAGGATGGATAGGTCCAGGTATTGATGCTGATTGCAAATACCAAGGTAATATCAGCCTTATAGTACAAACAAGCAATGTACCGGAACCAACTTCTCTCTCTTTCCTGTTACTTGGATTTGTAAGTCTTACCGGTGCATACTTCTCAAGAAAAAGAAAATAATTCTACATAAATTAATGCAATTTATTAAAAGAGGAAGTGTTTTCACTTCCTTTTTTTTATGTTTCATTTGACATGTTTATACAAACTTCGACCGCGGCGCGTATCATGTTTCTCCAGAACAACATCTGGCAATTAATCCGATCTTTGTATGTGAAACTACCCATCCAGCTCACCAATTATCGCGTTAATAAAAAATCTTATCAACTTTTCTGCTGTAGTTACCAAAACGAATCTGTTTTCGGTAAGATTCCAATTATACCGTGTCTGCCTGCAGGACAACCGGTTGCGGCAGGTCGTCAATTCGCTTCTTGCGTTCCTCAGTCAGGTAAATGTTCGCGAAAATACTCGCGTAAAAAAACTGTTCGGTTCATGTAATAAAAAAGCAAGTCTGCACACGGACTTGCTCAAAATGCATTTCATAACACATAAAATTCTAATGTCCAAATAAAATACTGGATCTTTGAACTGTACGCCCACCATTAATAATTTTCATAATTATGGTTCCCTGCGGAAGCAATTGGCTGCTTATTGAATTATATTTGCGCAATGAAGACCTGTAGAGGATTCTACCCTTTAAATCGTATAACTCCACTATTTGATTATCCTTATTTTTAGATTCAGACAACTTTGAATTTTTAATATTGTTTGTATATTCTACAACAACCGTTACTGTATCAGATATGGAAGGTTCTCCTTTATTATCATATGCCCTGGCACAAATTTTATACGTCCCTTCATCAACATTATCCCAGGTAAATGTAAATGGACGGCTCGCCGCTTCACCGATTTTTGTATTTTCATTATAAAACTCTACTTTTGTAACATTCCCATCCGGATCAGACGCATTTACAGTGATTTCAATAGATGCAGGTGAATCAAATTTTTCCCCATCCGATGGTGAAGTAATTGAAACCACTGGAGGTTGATTCTGCTGCACTTCTTTAAAAATTGAACAAATTTCGGATGTCTCTTTCAATCCGTTTCTACCATTAACTATAGTATTACCCCAATCCGATAAACCAGATCCCGAAGCATCATTTGCCAAATCAAGATACTCGACACCACCACTGTTTCCATGCCACGACCATGCCAGCCATCCAACGTTTTTTTCTTTGCAGTAATCAAGTATATATTGTTCATCCACATCTCCATTGGAGTGCTTGAATCCAAATTCACCGATACAGAGTGCCAGACCTTTATTCAGAGTCTTGTCAATATTGCTTTTTATTGTTTGGGCATCAGAACCGGCATATTCATACATATGAATAGCAAACATGGTGTTGGCAAGCGGATCGGAATTAAAAACTTCCAGGCCTCCATCGTGAAGAGATTTAGGGTACTGTCCATATCCTGCACAGTCAACCATAATTGTATGAGTCAAACCTGCATCACGAATTGCCTTTATTGCATTTTTATAACCGCTTACCCAGGGATTCGTATCCCAGCTCCCATACCATTCATTTGCTATATTAACAATAACACGATCTTCTTTACCAGAAATAACATCTTTCAAACCGACAAAGTAATTAGCTGCTTTAATCAATGATTGTTCATCATCTTTCCCGGTAGCATCATGCACTTCAAGAACAGCAATCATCTCTAATTCTGAACATTTATTAATAAGGCTAGTAACCTCCTGCGCAGATGTTTTATTCCATTGGTCACCATTGGAAAGCACAATTCTTACAGTATTGGCATTCGCATTTGCAATCGCAGGAAGAGACTGGTTCATGGTTTGAGTAAACCAGGTGTAGGCATAATTAACACCACGCATCACAAACTCATTCCCGTTGGCATCAATCAGCCTGGTTCCATCAACAGAAAAACCGTCTGCAAAACTGTTCGATTCTAAAATCATAAAACAAAAAAATAAAATTGTGATTAATTTATTCATTGATACCTCCACAAATACATAAATGCCTGTGAACTATAATAATTAATTTATATGGAGGATAGTTGTTTAAACTCTTTTAATGAACAGAAAATGTTGGCACCACTGCCAACAACTTTCTTTTTTGGGACGGACTATCTTTTTACTTTTTTATAAAAAACACAAAAAAATAGTCCGTCCCGGAACCCTGCGTTCCTGACTTCCGATCTTAAGGTATTATCAAATCTCCTAAAGTGACACCTTCCATTCTTACATTATCAAGCCAAAAATCGGTACCATCAGCTTCCGGGTGAAATGCAATCCAGTTCATGCGGTTTTTAACATCGTCCCATACAGCATCGGGATTTTCAGGATCATTTATAGTAAACTGGTCAACATTAACAGCAAAACGTTGCCATGCAGTATCGAGATTGACATAATGAATAGCCTCAGGCAGATTATTATTTTCTTTGCAATGCAGTCGTATTTTCAAGGTACCATTTCCTTTTGCCATAAAGGAAATGGTATCGATGTTAGAAAAGCCAGCATCCCTGGAACTTATTTCCGCGCCTACAATCAAATAGTAATACGTATTGCTCCCGGCACGATACCCGACATGAACTGATTTTCCTTCATACGCTCCATCACTCACAACAGCACTTGAAAGAGGTATATACATTGTATCTTCATCCCGATCGGGTGGAAAATCCACAGAAACATTACCATCTTTGGTTATATACCAGTTACCGGAATTGAGATAATTCATAAGGTTCAATTCCCTGTCGAAATCATCAATTAATACACCAGTAAAATCGGTCGATACTTGCATCTGGTAATTATCACCTTCCAAAAGCTCCACTTCCCTGGCCCCAACATATGAAACTTTGTGTGTATCACTGGATGAAGCCATAATTTTATAAGTACCAGGAGCAACAGCAATAAAATCGAATTCCCCCACACTCTTATTGACAACCGTTACATAATCCGTACCAGACAATAAAATATTATCAGGTACAGTCCCATTTACAGTCAGCGTTCCTGATAATTGTGCTGATTTTTTTAAAACTATAGTATCCTGGATTTCAGAACTTCTTTCCAGAAAACGATAAAATGGAAGATATGCTGATCTGTTTCCAGAATCTACCAAAAGATTCAGATTCAAATCTCCAGATAGGGTGTCACAGGGAATTTTCACAATTCCATCAGAACCGGATACAGTCTTGTAACTGGATACATCCTTCTTGTCACAAACATTTTTCAGCCACATATCATTTTCGATTAATCGAACAGATGCACCATGTATCGGTTGTCTTTGGCTATCAACAACTACAAGTGTATAAGTGTTTACAGTTTCCGAGCCTGCTGTGCCTGCCAGTCTGTTATCTGTGAACGAGCATTCCGCAATTAAGAAAGTTGCTACAATAAAACCATAGATCCATTTATTTATTTTCATCAGAATTTTTCCTTTGACCATCTTTATCTACCAGTGCAACAGGTATTAACTGAAGATTGAGCTGATATACCCTGTCAGGTTCTTCGGGAATCTCCATTACTCTCCTCAATACAGTTTTTCGAAATTCAGCAACCATTTCGCGAAACTCTTCCAGTGTTTTCTTCGGAATGGATATAGTCAATGATGAAATATCCCGAATATCCGGAGGATCGTTTAATAAAGAACGTTCACTTAGTTTGATAGTCTGCTGCTGAAAATGCCGCACTGCCAGCATTCGCCAGTTTCCACCCCCTGTAATAAATTTATCTGTTAATGAAATTTCATCATTATTATCTTTTTTCAAGAAACCGAGGTCAATAAGCAGTTTTATTGATTCCTGAGTCTCACGTGCAGATATTGACGGAGACAGGAGACTTCCAAGCTTCTGGTAATCACCATCAAATTTATAAAAAGCCAAAAGTACCCTTATTACAGAATGATACCATTTGTGATAAAACCGGTCTTGATCCGGTTCTACTTTTGGAAGAACCAGATCCTTTATTTCCATTAATTTTTCAAAATACAAGCTTGTTTCACTGCTTGTTTTGGCCTTGTTGAAACGGACAAGACAAATAAAATACTCTTCTTCTCTTCCTTCCAGGCCTAAATATCTAGAAAAAACCGGTATTAAGCGCTCCGAAATATGACGCTGACCCTGAAGTATCTTAACCAGTTGTCCCGGATCAATTTTGAGTTTTTGAGCAATTAAACGGTAGGAATACCAGGATTTTTCTTCCCGCATCTTATCAAAATGGTTTTTGAGGTAGTGACGATAATCCAATGAATCAAAAAGAGTATTCATATTTATAAAATATACCCTTCTGGATCATCATTGGCATATATTAACACAAAAGTGATGACAAAAGTGCCAACAATTCACTCTCATTTATTATTGCCTGCAATGAAGTTTTTTGTCCCAATAAGCTAATTTCTTGATTTATAGTCTTGATCTGAATGTAACAGGCAATTTGTAATACATTTTTTTATTCAGGTATGGAATATAAAATTGATAATATTTATATTTTTAATATGATATCAAAAACTATATCATCGTTTCTTGTTTTAATCATAATTTTTCTGGGCTTTGACCTTAATCATACTTCTATTCATGATAAATGTGGTGATAATGATTTCAACTACAAGGAATCTATCTGTAATTGCGAAACCAAAGAATGTGAAAACCCAGTCTGTATTTTTTGTTCTTCTACCGATAAAAAAAGTTTTACAGGCAACTCAGAGAATGAAACCGTAAAGAGATTAATAAAACTGTTTTGTAATGATGTAAAAAACAATCTGTCTGCTTCAATTATCCCTTCAGAAAAACAGATTATTACTTCCAGATCATCTTCTTCATTTACAATTTCGCTTCATATACCAACTACAGTATTAAGAATTTGAAACAAACAAAGTTATGATTTTTTAGCACAGTACTCCTTACAGGGGTATAATACAACTAATTATCATTTCGAACATACCAGATGATTGTAATGATACAATCTGGGCATGGTTCTATTGTGTCAAATAATAAACTGAATTTAACCACAATAATTCATCAATTTAAAGGAGAATTAACATGCTTTTATACAGAAATATTTTTTCAGTTCTTGTTTCCGTCCTTCTTATTATGTCTTCCTTTGCCGGTTGTAGCAAAACCGGAAAAGGTTACGGGGAAAAAATACCAGAAAATATCAGTATTACCAGGCTGTCCCAAATTATCGACTCACCTGAACAATATAATGGCAAACAGGTTCTTCTTGAGGGCATTGTATCCGGACAGTGCGCATCTTTGTGTGAATTTTTCTATAAAGAAGGTGCTCATACTGTAACAATATTTCCTCATAAATTCAATCTTCCAAGACTTGAAAAAGGCAGCAAAGTCAAGGTGTATGCACTTGTAACTGCAGGTGAAGAACGGGTTGTGCTTTCTGCACATGGATTAATGGTCAAATAGGAGATTATGATGAAATTTACAACTGTAGCTTTAAGCAATCTCAGGCGTAATCCTGTACGAAGCATAATTACAGGGCTCAGCCTTGCTGTTTCTGCAGCAACTCTTTGTGTTGTTCTCAGCCTCGACAAAGGATACTCTTCGGCGGTCACAGATGAACTTGTCAATAAAACCGGTGTTCATCTTTATATAACAAAGGAGGGCTGTCCGATCGAAGCAGCTTCGGTTATTGCACAAGGCGGTTTGAGTCCTTTGTATGTGTCTGAAGAAATTGTTGAGCATGTAAATGAAACAGGTCTGTTTGAAGCCATAATGCCTTTCAAACTGTTTGCAATTACAACCGATGATGGAACCAGGACCGATATTTTTATGGGTGTCACGGAATCAGTTAAATCAGTCAAGCCACAATGGGTTTATGAAAAAGGCGGATGGTTTACATGCGATTCATCCGTGATACTCGGTGCCGAGATGGCCAGAATTGAACAACTGGACATTGGAGACAAGATGTATTCAGAGCATTTCGGGAAAGAATTTACTGTATCCGGCATTCTTGAAAGAAATTACAGCCAGGATGACGGTACTTTTTTTATTCCGCTTAAAACAGCACAGAGTCTTGTTAACAGTGAAGGTAAACTCTCTGCAATCGCACTGAAGCTCAAAGATATTTCAACAATTGACGAAAGCAAAATCCAGCTCAGGGCAATGATGCCTGGAGATTATTATGTTCTTGGATCAAAAGAGCTCAGTGATGGAATTTTACAGTTTTTCAGTTCTACCAGAGTCATAATGCTTGTTATGGTAATAGTTGCATTTCTGATCAGCGGTTTTGGAATTGTAAACACAATGTTAATGGCTGTTCTGGAACGAAGAAAGGAAATCGCTTATCTTAAATGTATAGGCGCAGGCGGCAATGATCTGTTAAAACTCATCTCATTGGAGTCCATTTCGATATGTATTTCAGGCAGTGCTGCGGGAACAATTCTTGGCTCCATTCTCAGCCCGGTTTTCGGTAATATCATGCGTGGTTTTCTTGTCGCATATATTCCGACCGGCAATATAGCTCAACCCAACCTGGTAATAGCACTAACAGCATTTTCCGGATGCACAATTATCGGTTTTGTCTGCTCACTTTACCCATCACTGAGAGCATCACAGATTATTCCAATGGAGGTTTTAAGAAATGACTGATAAAGCAGCTATCATACTGGATAAAGTTTGTAAATACTACCATCGCGGTTCAGAAACTGTCCATGCTGTTCAGAATGTATCCCTGACCATAAATAATGGTGAATATGTTGCAATAGTAGGACATTCCGGTTCCGGGAAAACTACACTTTTAAACCTTATGGGATGCCTTGACCGTCCCAGCAAAGGCGATGTCAGCATTACCGGAAATCGGACTGCGAATCGCAGTGAGAAAGAGCTTACTGAAATACGAAAAAATTCCATTGGTTTTATTTTTCAGCAGTTTTTTCTTATTCCAACGTTAACAGTCCTTCAGAATGTCCAACTGCCTGCTCTTTTTGCAAAAAATCCGCAAGACAAAAAAGCTGCAGACTATCTTCAAATGGTTGGACTCGGAAAGAGACTTAAACATCTTCCGTCACAACTAAGCGGCGGAGAGATGCAGCGGGTTGCCATTGCAAGGAGCCTTATAAATGACCCTCCCATTCTACTTGCAGACGAACCAACAGGTAATCTCGATTCCCATAATGCCGAAACCATTATGAATCTTTTTGAAAAACTTAACAATCAGGGTAAAACAATTGTGGTTGTTACCCACAACCGGGATCTGGTTAAACGATGTTCAAGGGCAGTTCATATTGAAGATGGTAATATTAAAGAAAACTAAATTAGCAATACTCTTTGTTTATACCATTCATACCTGTGTGAATGCATTGTGGAATTTTAATCTGGAAACAGATCTACGTTATCTGTTTTCCGATTTCGAAACCCATGAGGGCGGTATATATTCACTTGGAGGATCTGTAAGAAAAACTTTCAGTGATAATTCAGGAGACAGGCTGACATTATTCACTCTTTTTGAAGCAGAAGATAATTTCAGGGATTTCATGATCCACGAACTATACATGCTTTACAAAGGACCAATGGGAATATGGAAGATAACAGGCGGCCGCTTTGGCCTTCCATACGGTCTTCTCAGCTCATTCAGCACATCAAGACTTTTGTATAATTCTGCAATTCCTTATACTCTGGGCTTTGATGTCGATAATGGCATCATGTTATCAGGATTATTTGGCATGCTTGATTATGGAGTTGCACTCACACAGGGATATGGACCACATCATACATCCAAATTCCCGGGCCATGGTTTACTTACTACCAGACTGGGAATAGTCTTTGGTGATGCATTGGAGTATTCTGTTGGTTTATCTGCAATTGCCGGTAAAACCCAATCGACTCACCATGAAGGTGAAATCGATACTAAGTATATTGGTGGTATTGATGCCACCGCCTTACTTGGGCAAACAGCAATCAGGTTGGAATTCAGCAGTGGACAAATAGACAGAGGACTTTTTGCATCAGCATTTGCCTCTGTCGATTATGCCCTTATTTCAAAACTGGATATTACTGCTGCAATCAACTTATCAATCCGAAACCAGATCAAATCCGATTCCTGGTTTATCGGGTTCTCTTTCAGACCGGGATGGTTTACTTTACGTGGAGGTTACACATATGAATATTTTAACAAACCGTATCACAGGTTTTCGTTTCAGCTTTATCATCTGTTCTCTTATTCTCTTTAGCTCAGGTACAGCGTGGGCACAGGAGGTTTACTTGTGTATCTGGAGAAATCCAGAACGCACCATGAGAAGAATTTTCCCTGAAGCGTCAGATTATCGAACGGTTACAAAAACCATTTCTTCAAAACAAAGGGAAATAATTGAATCCAGACTGGGTTTTCAACTACTTCCTGGCCAGCGCGAACAATTCCAGTATTTTTCAATGACCGGAAAATATGGTAAACAAATCGGTACTATTATTGCTGCTTCTCAAAAAGGAGAATATGGCGCAATTGAGTTTGTATTTGGTCTGGATACAAATTTAATTATCAAGGGTATCTACATACAAAGATCAAGAGAACGGGATCAGAGTTTCAAGAAAAGAGAGTTTCTGGATTCCTTTGTTGGCCGAAATATCAAAGATGTTTCGTCTTTTAATGAACTTTACAAAGGTGTAAAATCGACTGGTACAGATGCTGTTATTCAGGGATTGGATAAAGAATGTATAACTTACAAAGAAATTGTTTTATCAAACAATACAGCAAAATAATTGCTGATTATAATCCCAAACAGGATACAACTGGTTGATTTTGTATGCAATGACATGAATACTTTATAATAATTTTAGGACCAGCGTAACACCTGTGATCCCCTAATAGTTTTGAGGAATTATACTTCATGTTCCGAAGCGGCAGATAACAGAAACTATTTTAACTGTTACCTGCCATTAAAATCAACCGGCGAGCTTCTTTACTCAATCACACAGGGCAAGAATCGAACTGATTGAAATATTTCTATCTGGCAAACTATTTTGCATCATTTCTCCACACAGATAAACAAAGCCACATAAGGTTTAACCCAATAAGACTGTGAGCATATAATAAAAGGAGAAATGATGAGTTCACTTCAGAAAAAAACAAAAATAATTGCTACTATCGGACCAGTCAGCAACACTCCTGCAGTTATCGAAACTTTGCTTCTTCAGGGAGTTGATGTATTCAGGCTAAATTTTTCTCACGGGAGTCATGAATTTCATAATGAAGCGATAGAAACAATTAAGGAACAATGTAAAATTACGAACAGAACAGCTGGTATACTTGCTGACCTTCAGGGACCAAAACTCAGGGTTCGAAGATCAGTTGATGACCTTACAGTTCCTGTACATACAGGTTCAACCGTTACCATTACAAACCGTGATATATTATCAACAGACACTATTATCTCAATAGATTATCCCAACCTGGCCTTGCGGATTAAAAGCGGCCAGTTGATTATGATTAATGATGGTGCAATTCGTCTTGAAGTAGACAGTATAGATTCTTCGGGAGATATTCACTGTACGGTTCTTTCTGGTGGAACCTATTCATCACACAAGGGTGTAAATATCCCTGATGTTTACCTTGGAATAGCACCACTTACCGAAAAAGATTACGATGACCTCTCTTTTATTCTGGAAAAAGATATACAGTTTATTGCAATGTCTTTTGTAAGAACAGGAAAAGATCTTGAAATATTGAAAAATATTATTCGTGAAAAGAGGAAAAATATTAAGGTAATTGCCAAAATTGAAAAGCCTGAAGCAGCACGGGCAATTGATGAAATCCTCGAAGGATGCGATGGGATTATGATAGCAAGGGGAGATCTTGGAGTAGAGACTTCACCCTGGCAGGTGCCAATACTTCAAAAAGATCTTGTTGAAAAAGCAAATCAAAATGCCAAACTTGTTATAGTTGCAACCCAGATGCTTGAATCAATGATCCATAATCCATTACCGACAAGAGCTGAATCTTCAGATATTGCAAATGCCATAATTGATGGAACTGATGCCATAATGCTCTCGGGAGAAACTGCTGTTGGTTCATTTCCTGCTCAGGCTGTAGACATAATGAAAAAAATTTCATCCGTTACGGAATCAAGTCATTACCTATTAAAAGATATTGTAAACCTGTCGAGTAAAAACTATCCACCCTTTTCAATTTGTGAGGCAGCCGTGCTGGCCAGCCGCGATTTGGGTAATATACCAATATGTGTTCTTACGATTTCGGGTGAAACAGCCTTTTATCTTGCCAAACTACGAAGCAAGGCTTCACTTTTTGCCTTTTCACCTGATATTCAGATTATAAAAATGCTGTCACTTGCCTGGAACACTGCCGCTTTTTTGCTCCCTTTCGAAAACAATATCAGTGTACTTCATTCAAAAGCAGAAAAAATTCTGGAAGATGAGGGTTTGGTTAAAAAAGGTGAAATGATAGCTATAATAAGCGGAACAATTCCTGTCCAGGGAGCAACCGATTCTCTTCGTATCAAAAAAGCAGGTTACCAGGAATAGATTATCAGACACAGACAACTGATCAGGTGTGTTTTTTGCATGAATAGCTGAATAATATAGTGGTCAACAAGATCAAAGGGAGAGAATATTTGTGGATAATGAGGAATCGGTGATTCTCCTTGTTGAAGATAATGAAAGCCATGCTTTATTAGCCAGAAGAGGACTTTCTCAATATAAGAAGCCTGTTAAAATAATTCATGTGATAAATGGGGAAGCTGCTCTGGATTACCTGTTCAGACGTGGAAGTTATTCTGACCCAATAACAAGTCCACGGCCAAGGCTTATTTTGCTTGATCTTCGCTTACCCAGAATTGACGGTCTGGATGTACTTAAAGAAGTTAAAGAAGATGAAGATCTCAGATCAATACCGGTTGTAATTCTAACAAGTTCCATGGCAGAACCTGATATAATCCGGTCATACTATTTCAATGCAAATAGCTATTTGGTTAAACCACTGGATTTTAATGATTTCAGGCAGGAAATGATTGATCTGGCAAACTACTGGCTTGACTGGAATATCAATCCTCTCTGAACAGATCCATGAGAGTGCATATTGTAACATAAAATCTATCGTATAAGGTGTTTAATGATGATTCACCGGCCCGCAACGGGTTTGGCAACCCTGCTTTGGATAGTTCCTCCATTGGTTTTTCTGTTTCTGTTTAGTGGGATTTACTGGATGTGGAGAGAAACCAGAAATTTATCTTTTCAATATATTCGTAATGAAAGCGAAAACACTGCAGAAATTATTTTACTGCAATTATCAGATTTCCTTTACGAACGCAATAAAGACCTGTCTCATCTGGCTTCACTTTGGGAAGACGTTTCGCCAAAAAGCCGAAGTGAAAAGTTTTTAAGGGATGCAACAGGGATTATTTCACGGGAAAAGACCTTTTATGCAATCACCTATATTGACTCAAGTGGAAATATTGTATTAAGATCCTCTTTACAGACCAATGACAGCGCGGTACCTCTTACAGATCTCGATCTCAAACCATATCTCGATTCCTTAAAAATCTATCGTGATGCATCCATAACTTCGCATGTGTTTCTTTCATCTCAGGGTGATTCACTTATCGCTCTCCTGAAACCGGTTTTCGAAAAACAAAATGATTCTTCTGTATTTTCCGGTGCCGTTACCGGCACCCTTATTCTGAATCGTTTATTGCCGATGGTAATCTCCAGCAAGGTTCAACAAAATAATAACATAGTTCTTTATGTAAATGGTACTATGATTTTTAACTCACGGAGTTCATCTGACACATCTTCAAACCGTTTTTCACAAGAGAATGCTTCTGGTTCTCTTAAATCATGGGGACGGATCTGGAAAGTAAGTGTATCTCCACACGAAGAAGGACTTTTAAAACAGCTTCTCGATCAAAATAATCAACGTTTCTTTATCAACATGATAGCCTCAGCAGTTGTGACTATTTTTATCGGTTTAATCATACAGCTTTTATACAGATCCCGCTTTATCCGTATGCGGCTGGAAAAATCGGAACAAAGATATCGGCGTCTGGCAGAAAATTCACCAGACATGATCTTCCGTATGTCTTTACCTGAAGGCAGATATGAATACGTTAGTCCTGCAGCAGAAATGCTAACCGGATATTCACCAGTCAACTTTTATAAGGATTCTCTGTTACTGACAAAAATTGTTGATCCATACCAGAGAGAAAATTTTCAAAAAAAGTGGGAAGAACTTTTCAAGGGAATAATCTCAAATAAATTTGAATACCGAATAATCCACAAAAATGGTAGTCACCGATGGCTACATCAAAGAAATGTAGTAATTTTCAGTAAAGAAGAAACTCCGATTGCCCTTGAGGGTATAATTAATGACACTACAACTGAAAAAAATGCCATACTGGAAAGAGATAAACTGATTAAAGAACTGGAGATCAAGAATGATGATCTCGAACGTTTTACATATACCATCTCACACGAACTTAAAACTCCTTTAATCACGATTAAAGGTTTTTTGGGATACCTGGAAGAAGAAGCTACAAAAGGTGATATCTCTCAACTCCATCAGGATGTACTCCGTATTATAAAAGCAACCGAAACCATGCAACGCCTTTTAAATGCCCTTATTGATTTAACACGAATTGGCAGGATAACTCAAAAACCTGAACCTGTTGACATACATTCTATCATAACTTCAGTTATCAAATCCTACAGCAAACAGATAAAAAGGCAGAATGTATCTGTCGAAATCGTTTCTCAATTACCAAATGTTATGGGTTACAGGGAAGAGCTTTTTGAACTGTTTCACAATCTGATTGGAAACTCCCTGAAATTCATGGGTGATCAATCAGAACCACATATTAAAATAGGTACATATTTATCTGATAACGAAACAATATTCTATGTACAGGATAACGGAATTGGAATAGATCCAAGATATCAGGAACGAATTTTTGGCCTTTTTGATAAACTCCAGATAAATACCGAAGGCACTGGTGCAGGACTGGCCATCGTTAAAAGAATTATTTTTCATCATAATGGCTGGATCAAAGCCGAATCAAAAGGTATAGGCAAAGGAACTTTGGTCAGTTTTAAGCTGCTTCTGACATAAACAATCATTAACAGTTTCAAGCCTTCTTTAACCCTGATTAAATTAACTCGAAATACAATAAAAAAAACAGGCGGGTTTCTATTTAATGGAAAATTCTTGATAACTTTAATATAATATGGTAAAATACAAATTCTTTATTATCTGGATTGTAAAAGGAATTTACCATGGATGTTTCTTACATTAACCCATTCATCATATCCACTATCGAAACCTTTCAAAAAATGCTTAATTGCGAAGTTAAACCTGGAAAAGTGGTCCTAAAAAACAATGACAAGCATAGCTATGATGTTTCAGGGATTATTGGACTTTCAGGTGAAGCACAAGGTTCTATTTGCCTTAGTTTTCCAAAACTGATAGCCCTAAAAGTTGTATCGAAATTAACTGGCATTGAGATCAAAATCGTAGGCCCGGATCTTTCAGATGCAATTGGAGAATTAGCCAATATAATTGCAGGTAATGCAAAACAGCACCTTACACAGTTTAACCTTTCCATCTCATTACCTAAAGTAATCATGGGAGCAGACCATAAAATTGCATCACAACGAGGCGTACCTACAATAGTAGTTCCATTTATCTGCCCGCTGGGAGATTTTATCATGGAGGTATCACTTAAAACACCTGAAGTTAAAAAAAAGGGGAAATAATAATACCTGAATCAAACACTTTTTTCGTGAACTTCAGGGATACATTAATTGTTCACTATTACAATTTCTGTAAGGTCAATTATAAATAGCGGGATATAGTAAAGGCAGACTCTGACAAATACTCAAAACCAGGCTTATTGTAAACTAAAACCATTACAGTCAAAATAATGATGCCACAGAAACTTTTTCTACCCCAGATTCTGCTTCAGCAAACTTTATTTAATCGTCTATATAATAAAAATTATAAAACACACAACCACGATACATCTTGTGGATGTGTGTTTTCAAAAGTTTAATTACCAAACAAATCCTGTTGGTATTCTTGTAGATTTGGGGACACAGATTATACCATCTTTAATGATTACACCATTACGTTCCCCGTCTCTTATATTATCCTTGTTAATGAGTTGTACATTATCCCCGATTCTTACGTCTTTATCAATTATTGCATTCTGGACAACACAGTTTCGTCCGATTCCCAGTTCAAAGCCTGAATTAGAGCTTTCATCGTAGAAATCAGCACCCATAAAGATTACATTTGAAAGTCTTGTCCCGCTTCTGATAACAGAGCGAAGTCCTACAACACTATCTGCAATTGAAGCATCTTCAATTATTGAACCTTCACATATTATTGATGAATTAATTACAGAACCTGAAATTTTGGCAGCAGGAAGAAAACGAGCCCTTGTAAAGATAGGTTTTTCCTGATCATAAAAATTAAATGGTGGTTGTGGTTTTGTCAGATCAATATGAGCATTAAAGAAAGCCCTTATTGTCCCGATATCTTCCCAATATCCTGTAAACGGGTAAGCAAATACACGATAATCGTTAATAGCAGCAGGGATAATCTGTTTCCCGAAATCATCATAATCATATTTTTCAAGCAGATCAAATAAAACTTTCTTATTAAATATATAAATGCCCATTGACCCGACATGGCTTTTGGAACTACCGGCACCGGCAAATTGCTCTTTTAACCGCAATTCCTCGGGTATTTCAAATTCTTTTACTATAATATCCTCTTTTGGTTTCTCAACAAAATCAACTACCCGAAAATCCAGATCCATTTTCATAATACCCAATTCACCAACTTTGGATCTTTCGACCGGTACTACACTAAGAGAAATGTCAGCATTATTTTTATTATGAAAGTCTATAAATTTCTGAAAATCCATCCTGTATAAATGATCTCCAGAAAGCAAAAGCACAGTATCACCTGCCTGACTAAAATTAGTCATATTTTTCCTGACAGCATCCGCTGTTCCCTGATACCATCCTTTGTTATCAGTAGTCTGTGAAGCAGCAAGGACTGAAACAAAACCACCCGCAAAAGCATCCAGACGATAGGTCTGGAAAATATGTCTATGGAGTGATTCTGAAGCAAATTGAGTTAACACCCATATTGTACGGATACCATGATGTAAACAGTTGCTTATTGGAATATCAATTAATCGAAACTTGCCTCCAATTGGTACTGCCGGTTTTGAACGTGTCTGTGTAAGCGGATGCAGCCGTGTACCCTGACCCCCTGCAAGAATTATTGATGTTACTCGTGGTTTAGGCATATTCATCTCCTTGAATTTCAGTTTCGAAAACATGAAACTTCTTATAAACGTGTACAATATAGTTTGAAATAACTTGCAAAGAAATTAATTTGTTGCTATTTTTAGCAAATTTTATACCATAAACAACCATATCCCTCTCCATAACACTCATTTCAGTTCTCTTTTCATATAGTTTACAAAGTAGAATTTATTTTTAATTAAATCAATTTTTCAAAAGTTAATTCAAATATTAAAAATTTTATAATTATACACTTTAATCTTCAATTTTGCAACCAAATAATTTAAACACCCGAATTTATTACCATTTTGGCAATAACTAAACCCCCATCAAGATTCGTAATGATTAATGGATACTATGGCGAAGTGAAAGGAGGGCTATATGCTACATAGAAATGAATCACAACAAAAGTATCCAGGTCTCAGAGAAGGTCTTAATGCTTACAACAGAGAAGGTGACAAGCTCGGCAGGATTGTTGAATTGAAAGATGAATATCTTACTGTCGAAAAAGGTGTATTTTTTCCAAAAGATTTCACATTTCGTTACGATGATATTGTTGAGGTACATGACGGATCAATTACATTGAGCAGAGGCCGTAAGGAACTGGAAAACTGGAAAGATGAAAAATATGAAGGATGGCATGAATATGACCGTTTAAACAAAGGTGAGACAACCATACCGGTTTACGAAGAGGAGCTTGAAGCACAAAAAATTACCCGGCCAAAAGGTGAAATTCATGTTAGAAAAGTGGTCCATACTGAAATGAAACAGTTTACTGTTCCTGTAACTAAAGAAGAAATTATTGTTGAAAGAACTCCGGTTTCTGAAGAACATCCACTGAAAGCAGGTGAACAGTTATTCAAGGAAGAAGATATCAGAATTCCTGTTTCTGAAGAAGAGGTTGAAATTATTAAAAGGCCTGTTACCAAAGAAGAAGTACATATCAGGAAAGTGATACACACTGAAGAACAACAATTCAAAGGTGAAGTACGTAAAGAAGATGTTGAAGTCAATAGAGAGGATGAGAAAGGCAGAAAAGCCGCATAAGTATAACCTGTTTTGAAAATAAGCGTCAGCAACTCAATACTGACGCTTATTTTTGACCAGAACCCGGCAACTAAATAAACCAATTTTACCCATACCCGAAAATAATTAATTTATATACAAATACGATTTGCAACTTTCGCCAAAGGATATTCCACTTTAACTCCTTTTAAGTAATCTTTTTAAATCTTCCAGTGTTCGGGTATTTATTACATCGTTTGCCTCTATCCAACCTCGTCGTGCCTGAAAAATACCATACTGCATATTATTCAGATCATTTGTACTGTGCGCATCAGTATTGATTACCAGTTTTACCCCTATCTCTTTTGCCATTTTGCAATTTATATCATTCAGGTCAAGCCGATCCGGTGAACAGTTTATTTCAACACCACAGCCTCGTTCTTTTGCACCTTTTAACACCTTTTCGATATCAACTTCATAGGGTGCACGTTTTTTTAGTAAACGTCCTGTAGGATGGGCCAGAATCTTGAATGCAGGATTATCCATAGCTTTCAGAATACGCTTTGTTTGTTGTTCTTTCGAAAGATTCATTTTTGAATGTATGGCACATATTGTAAGATCCAGTTTTTTTAATACACTTACCGGAAGATCCAGCGTACCGTTTTCAAGTATATCCACCTCTATTCCCTTTAAAACAGTAATTCCTTTCAATGTTTCATTTACCCTGTCTATCATTTCAATCTGTTGTTCGAGGTCCACCTCTGAAAGGCCATGTGCCATGGCCAAACGGCGTGAATGATCTGTAACCGCAATATATTCATATCCTTTTATGGCTGCTGCAATAACCATCTGCTCCAGTGTAGCGTGTCCATCTGTACGGTTTGTATGTGTATGAAGATCACCGCGGATATGTTCCACCTTGATCAGGTCTGGTAAAACACCTCTCTGAGCGGCTTCAATTTCCCCCTGATCTTCACGAAGTTCTGGCTCAATATAAGTTAAACCTACTGCACTGAAGACATCCTCCTCCTTCTCACCACCAATTCTTTTCTCTCCTTCAAAAACTCCATATTCATTTATCTTCAAATCTCTTTTCATTCCTCTTTTACGAACCGCAATATTGTGTGCCTTTGAACCGGTAAAATAGTGAAGTGCAGAACCATAACATCCTTGTGGAACTATTCTGATATCTGTCTGAAGCAAATCGTGGAGCATAACAGTAACTCGCGTTTCACCTTTTGATATCACAGATGAAATGTCCGGATAGTGAAGAAAGTATTCTGCTATAACTGAATTTTGTGATCCCGTAACTAAAACATCTATATCACGAACAATTTCTTTACGTCTTCGAAAACTCCCTGCAATAATGACATTTTCTACCAAAGAACATTTTTTAAAATAATCAAGCAGAAAACCGGATATCTCCCTGGCTTCATAATACAGTACTGTATTGTCGGACTCCCGCGATTTTTCAATTCCATCAAGAATACTCTTTTCGATCCTTTCACCAAAACCTGGTAAAGTACATATTTTATGTTCTCGTGCGGCTTTTTCCAGATCATCAATAGAGGTTATGCCGAGTTTATTATGTAGAATCGCGATCCTTTTTCCACCAAGACCGGAAATTTTCATAACATCAATAAGTTGAGACGGAATCAGTTTTTCGAGCTTATCAAGAGCAGAAAGATGTCCGGTCCTTACAATCTCTTCAATTTTCAAAGCCAGGTCTTTACCAATACCCGGAAATTTTGACAAATCTTCTTCATTTTCGACCAAATCAGATACATTTTGAGAAAGACCCGAAATCATACGTGCTGCATTTCGATACGCGCGGATTCTGAAAGGATTTCCTCCCTGTATTTGAATAATATCTGCCATGTCTGAAAATATATTAGCAATTGCAATATTATGTATTCGCATCTTATCAGGTTTTTTATCCTTTTGGAATTAAATTAACAGGCCTTTTTCATACTACAAACACAATGCCAGATCTGATTCCCAGGTTTTTACAATTTGGGACGGACTATTTTTTTACTCTTTTGCCAAACCGTAAAAAAAATGTCCGTCCCGAAAATTATTATTGCATGTCATTTTTTTCAAATATATGCCTGTTTTCTATTGAATTCAGTAGTAACCAGAAAAATGTAGACAAAATCACAATTAGAAGCATTGTTAGACTTGTGAAACCAAGATTCATAACTTACCCAAAAAACACTCCTGTACGTAGCCTTTTTTTGAGATGTAAAAGTAAGCGAACACAGCCTGTATCAAATTAAATATTCACAAAATCGTAAATACTATGCTTTCGTTGTAAATAGTGAACACATTATACATTTTTAATATTAAATAATCTGAAGTTTTATATGGTCTTATTAAAACAAATATTATTATTTTATGCCCCAAAAAATATCAATTGATCTGAAAATTAAAATTTCCGGAGAAGCTGGTGAAGGAATCGTAAGCACTGGAGAGGTGCTGATGAAAGTCGCTGCTATGATGGGATACCACTCTGTTGCCTACAAAAGCTTCCCTCCAAATATCAGAGGTGGTTATTCTCAATCTCTGGTTACTATTTCGGAAAATCCAATCATTTCAGCATTATCCGATTTTGATATTCTTTTCTCTCTCAGTGATTCCTCTTTCAAAACAGACTCGAAATATATAAAAGACGGAAATCTGATATTAATAGAATCCAATATTCTTAAAAACATAGAAAATAAACATAAAATTGATTCATTATATGAAATGGGAGCGACTGTTTTTTCTGTTCCTGTATCAAATATCGGCAAAGAAATTGCAACCAGTACAAAAATCCGCTCGGCAGTTACTTTAGGCATTATCTCTTTTTTACTGGATATACCACTTAACTTAATGCTTGATACAACTTCAAAACGATTTGGTCACAAAGGATCAAAGATTCATGATTTGAATAGTACAGCAGTAAAAAAAGGCTATTCCTGGGCAAAAAATAGTTTTAACCGGATCTCATCTTATAAGATTTTACAAAAAACTACCATTGAGCGAAATCAGGTTATTTTTGATGGTAACCAGGCAATAAGCGTTGGGGCTATCATAGCAGGTTGTACATTCTTTTCTTCCTACCCGATAACACCTGCAACTTCAATCGGTGAATGCATGGCAGAACATCTCCCTCAAGTTAACGGGTTTTCCTATCAGGCAGAAGATGAGATTGCTGCACTTGGAGCTGCTATCGGAGCAACTTTTTCTGGTAGTAAAGCAATGACAGCTACATCCGGACCAGGCTTGTCACTTATGCAGGAGTTTATAGGATATAGTTCGATGATCGAATTGCCTATTGTAATAGTAGACGTACAACGAGCAGGCCCATCAACGGGCATGCCAACCAAGCATGGGCAGGATGATCTTTTTGCTGCAATTTTTGGTAGCCATGGTGAATCACCACGTATTGTTCTATCACCAACGAATCTTCAGGATTGCTTTCATATTACAGTTGAAGCTTTCAATTTATCTGAACAGTATCAATGCCCTGTCATTTTACTAAGTGACAGCAGTCTCGCAATGATAAGTGGTACAATGGAAATACCAAAAATTACAGATGATAAAATTACCAGACGGTTTATACTATCCGAATACAGTTATAAAGAATCCTTTTCGCGATTCGAATGTACAGAAAATGGTCTAAATCCAATTCCTGTTCCAGGGTTTTCACCAGACACATATCGGGTAAGCGGTGTGGAACACGATAAGAATGGTTCTCCTAGCGTTGATTGTGAAAACCGGATTAAACAAATAAAAAAAAGGTTTGGAAAAATCAAGTCTGTAGAAAATAACAACAGTTCTCTAATCGAATGGGACCTGGAAAAGTCTCAATTATATAAAGCTGATTTTTCACTTATTTCCTGGGGACTCACTGCATCAATTACAAAACAGGCAGTAATCAACCTTCGTAAAAAAGGATTTCATATAGCTGCAATCTATCCCCGGCTCCTTTATCCTGTTTGTAAAAATGCAATCGAAACACTACTTCAATTCAGTTCTTTGGTGATCATACCGGAATCAAACTTTACAGGACAATACTCAAAACTTATCAGAATGTACACTGATGCCAATCCCGTTTCTTTCACCTTGTCAAGAGGAGAGGCATTTACACCTGGAGAGATTCAAACTTTTTGTGATCAGATAGCCGGTAAAAACAGATGTAAAAAACCTGAAACCAGACAGTATGTTTGACAAACTTCTTTTAGTTAAGATATTATGTTCTTGATTTTCTTCTTTTAAAATTTATTATGGATTTAAGTGATTATCGAAGCAAGTTAAAACCAACATGGTGTAAAGGATGCTCCTTTTATGGAATCCTGTCTGCGATTACACAGGTTTTGTATAATAAACAAGTAGACCCCAAAAACACCTGTGTTATCTCTGGTATAGGATGTTCGTCAAGAATCTCCTTATATTTTAACACATTTGGCATGCATACTCTTCACGGGCGTGCCATCCCGGTTGCAGTAGGTTCCAGACTTACACGACCTGACATTCCTGTCATTGTGACAGCAGGTGATGGGGATCTTTTTTCTATAGGCATTGGTCATTTTGTACATGCGGCACGTAAAAATTTTAATCTGACTGTGATCTGCATGAATAATCGCATTTACGCGATGACAAAAAATCAGGCCTCACCTACATCCGCACAAGGTTATCCAGGAACTTTAACCCCTTATGGAAAAATAAGTGTACCACTTAATGTAATTGAATTTGCAATATCATGTGAGGCCACGTTTGTTTCACGAACCTTTTGCGGTAATCAGGAACATATGATCAGAACCATATCCTCTGCTTATGAACATAACGGATTTGCATTTGTTGAAATTATCGCACCCTGCAGAACATTCAGCAAAGAAAACACCATATCTCAACTGTCTACCAGAATGATTGATATCAATGAAAACCTTTCACACAATCCATACGATAAAAACAGTGCCCTCACACGTGCTTCACATGCAATAGACTATGATCAAGACACCTCAGTTGAAATTCCAATTGGCATTTTCTGGCATAAAAATACTGATACATTCGAAGAAAATGCCCACTATATTAAAAACAAAAAAACAAATAAAGAAATTACAAACACTATATTTGAAAAATACAAAGTATGTTGATTCTAATGTTGCGAAGCTGTTTGTACACTACTTACTAAATGCCCTTATTTTCAACATCTTTTCACGTTTTGACATAGACAATACAGGTTTTCCTGGTTCAAGACGGCGTTCACCAAACGAAATTACACTGATTGCAGATTTTACAGTCACAGGACAGTAATGTTCACATTTACCGCAGCCAGTAAATATCTCCTGATTAACATAAGGCCCATCTCTTTCACCCAGGCTGTTGACAGTTATTGCATTATATTGGCACATGTGCATACAGACAAGGCATCTTCGAACACCTCTCCAGGCAATACATTGCGAGCTGTCTACTATAGCCGTTCCGATTTTTACGAATTCCTTGTCGTCTCTTGCTACTGGTGTTAAAGCTCCGGTTGGGCACACATTACAGCAAGCTGTACAACCCTCTTTACAATATCCATTCTGAGCAATCAATCGTGGAGTCCACATTCTACCAAATCCATCAAACACACTACATGGAGCAAGTGCATTTGTCGGACAGACTTTGATACATTCACCACACGCCAAACATCTGGTCAAAAAATCCTTTTCCAATATTGCGCCCGGAGGCCTGATCACATCTGTTCCTTTTTTTTTTGAATATATACCTGCATTAATTATTGGTGCAACTGTTACACCGGCGAATATACCATAAACAATATGACGTCTTTTGATATCTACACCTGAAGATTTGCCTGGTTTTGGCAATTCAAAACCAAGCTCACTGCATGATATTTTTCTATTTGAACACAATCCGCACAGAAGACATTCTGAAATTGAAGTGTTACTGCAATCATTAACATCTATTGCTCGTGTTGGGCAAATTTTTGCACAAATTCCACAATGACTGCATTTTTTTGCTATTACCCTTCTGCGGAAAACCGAAAACCTGCCGAGAATTGCAAAAAAAGCTCCGCTTGGACAAACATACTGACACCAAAACCTTTTATCACAGATGCCACCTGTAATAATTAAAAGTGCAATAAACATTGCAGATATATTCACATCCAGTAATTTTATCATTTCATTATTTAACTTTGCATCTTTGTCAAATACACCGAGGACCATTATCCATAATTCTTCAAAAACTGATTTGATGCTTAACAAAATCGGATGTAAAACCAGTACACATATTCTGGTAAGTAATGATACAGGATCGATAAAAGATGGTATTACTGTCCCAAAAACAGACCATGTCAGAATAAGAACAAGAATTATGTATTTTAACTGCCGTAGCCATATGGGGGGTCTCTTGAATTTACTCCGTATTCTTACAGTCACAAAACGATCTGTAAAATCGATTAATGTACCCATCGGACAAATATATCCACAAAAAATACGGCCAAAAAAGATTGTAAAAACTGCGAGTGTAATACCACCTGCCAGAAGTGGTATGATAATTGCCCGTGAAGCTATCGATGTAACAAGTCCAACAAGAGGATTTATCTGAAGAAACCATTCTACACGGATATTATTTACAGTATTTGGGGAATTAAAGAAAAATAAAAACACACAAAACAGAACTATAAACAGTAATTGTGAAAAAACCCTTATTTTCCGAGCCATTTTTATTTCCCTTTACAATTACCTGAGATAAAATATTTCACCTTCAGCTTTGTTAAACCGGAAATGAAATCTGTTTAAAAAAGACACGACTTCATTAAATCCAAGGCTATTATTAAGATAACTTTCATCAATAACCGCTACAAATCGATCCGGTTTTCGATATGGTTCTCCATAATCATTGATTAAATTTGCCTGTTCAGTAATAATATAACAGATTTGTGGCAAACTATCGGAAGGTGAAGCAAGGTGTACTGGTCCTTTCCGATTAGCACACAGAGCAATTGCCGCTTCTTCGGCTTTCGTTTTTTCTCTGAAAATTACATACAAAGGCGTTTCATCCATCAACGATATTACTGGCCGCTTATCAAAATAAGGCTGGACAAGGCCATATGATATTTTAACTGAATTAAAAAGAAACCAGCAGACAATGCAGATTGCACTTACCCGTGCAATTTTACGAAAAATGTATTGTTTCCCCAACATGCCAATCAACGATAATGGAAGTAAAAATAATGTTGTACCTGCAAAAAAAGACGCAAAAAATTGTGCACCGGCAACAGGCCCTGATAACTGAAAAGAACGGGTAAACGCAATCAGAAAAGTTGGACATATATTTATTCCGGTAATCATTCCAAGTACTATTGGCCATTCAGCAAATTTGCTCCACCTGGAAACTTTACACCCTTTTTCACAGCTTTGTCCCCTGAAAAATGACAAAACAAGAAATATTGAAAACAATAAATAGGCTGCCAATGACAAGTATTCACGATAAATATGTGAAACATGACTGCCAAAAGAACCTGATATGGCACCAACAAAAACATATGTTATAAAACGACCTACAGACAGTTGCAGCAAATCTGTAATATACCGTTTATATGAAAGATCTTTTTGCATTAAAAATGATGCATAAATAAGGCCACATGAAGCCAGACATAATGGTCCGGTTGCTATCCCCAGAAAAAATCCTTCAAGCAAATACTTGAATGTTTCTACCATGTTCTGATTCCTGCTGAAACAGTATTCCGTGAAGAAAACAGGGGATGATTATCAAAATGAGAAAAATCGTAATCACAAAAAGTTTCAAGTCTTTTTACTATTGGGAAAAACAGTTCAATACCATAATCACTTCTGTAATAACGAAAACCGGATTCCGCGCCCACTCTTCCAAAAGCAACCATTAACCTGGGGGCAAAACCAAAATGAGAACAGATATTTACATCTGTTTTAATTTTTACTATCTGCCGGGGGAATAAAACACCGCTTGTACCATAATAAACAAAATCAATACTGTTGCCATTTTTCCATTGTTTTCTCATTGCACCTTCATACTGAATTTTTAGTACTTTTGAAGAAAACTCCGAATTAAAAACGCCTTTGAATATAAGCTTTGGTTGAATTTTGATTATCGTCCTGGCAGCAAATACCGAAAACAATGATGGATATCTTCTTCCCGCAGCAAATGCATCGCACTTGAAAAAATGTTCAAAAAACTTCCAGGTGAAAAATATCCGTTTACGCGCATCAACATGTTCACCTTCCAGCCCGATTTGACATTCCATAACATTTTCACTCTTTGACCTGTTAAGATCATCTTTATATCTGATACTGCCCTTTGTTGTTAGGTCACCAAAAACCGAAACACCGGCAACTGCATCCATCCATAAATCAGCATCATTTGCTTTACCAAATGGTGGATTGTCAGTATGGTACGGATCATAATATAATTCATCAGGAACAATCGTAAACGAATTGACAAAATAGTTACCCGAAGTTGAAAACTGTATTAAATCAGTCTCTGATTTCCACGACAAATCAATGGCATTTAACATACCCGGCTCATAAAAACATCCTTGTGGAAGATTAGGGACAGACAAAGGTTCACTTTGTGGATAAAGATAATTGGCAGCACCAGCCTGAAACATATTTGTAGAATTTGAAATTCTCAGCCCCGAATAAAAATAACTTTCTATCGGTATTTGTATTTCCGGAAGCACCGGTTCTGATCCATAACCGCGAAAATATTGATTTATAATAAAAGATAGTTTTTCTGAATATGAATTAGCCGCGTATATATCTGTTGTAACATATATTCCGTTTCTGCCATTCGTATCAATATACATGTGAGGGTCAACCGAAACGTATGCCCCTTTAACTTCAACTTGAAACAATGCTTCATTGCCGCAAATTGACAAACATACTATTAAAAACAATATATTAATTTTTATATTATTCACGTCATTCTTGTTTTATTATCAACTTTTATCAATAAATCGCGTTTACCGGACAAACTTCAACACACCTGCCGCATTCAACACATTTGGACGGATCAATAACTGCTTTACCGTTAATAATCCTTACAGCATCGTAAGGACAAACTCCGCTGCATTTATTACAACCAATACATTCCTGTTGATTTACTCTAAGGCCGGCATCTTTCGGATCAAGACCACATCGAATAAAAACTAACACACCAAACAGTAAAGAAATAAATATTAAGACTGTTCTTTTTTTTCCCATTTTCCAATAGCTTTGTTAAAACAAACACCCGAACAAAGAAAACAACCGACACATTTATTTGTATCAACAGAGGCTTTACCTTTGACAATCCGAATTGCTTTAGTCGGGCAAACCCTTGTACAATCACCACATCCAATACACCTGTAACGAATTATCACACATTTTTTTTTAGTAACGCCATAACTGTTTGATGTTAAAAATGCGATAACCCCTAAAAACCCTTTGAGCAACAAACGTCTTTTCATTATCGTTTCCAGTCTATTGCACCATAAGGACAATTATTGATACAAATACCACAGCGAATACATTTCTGTGGATCAATAATATAAACATGTTGATTGTCTATAACATGTTCGCTGATAGCATTCACAGGACACGATTTAAAACAGGCTCCACATTGCATGCAACTCTTTGCATCTATTCGGAGAAATGCTTTTTGAGAATTTTCGGGATTTATTGTAAGTTTTTCGTAAGAGTCTGAACAATTAAAGAAATAACCTAAAACCATGCAGGTACAAATCATCTTCAGCATTATCCCATTATTAATACTATTCATTTGTTTACGCCATGATTTCATTATTATCACAGATTCATAACAATGTAATGGTTTGTTTTTGTCTAAAACAGGTTTCCGGAACAGGACCGAAAGCGTTTTGGTTAATAATACTTATTGATTCATTTAGTGATCAATAGACTCTATAAATAAACTTTTGAAAGTACTTTTAACATTTTTGTTTACAAATAGATTCTGGCAGTATATTGCCAGGTACTGTTTTATAATTGTCATTAATTAAACCTGATAAAAATATAAGTTTTCATTAGTCATTTGAAAAAATTTCAATATAATCCGTAGACCAAATTAATCGTTTAAAACATGCAATGAATTTCATCTAATCATGTTTTTAACAGAATTAAGTATAAGGTCCATAAAAGATTCAAATTCGGCCCGGAACAAAATACGCTACTTTACTGAGCGTTTTGTTCCTTATCATTTTTGCCTTTATCTTCATCCTCTGTTTTCTTTTTTTCTTTAATGTTTTCTTCAGTTTGTTCAATAATCTTGATAGCACCAAATTCACAATTTTCAATACACAAACCACATTTGATACATTTGGAAGGATCGATTTCATGTACTATTTTTCCATCTTTTTTAATCGCTTTAATAGCCTTAGCCGGACACGCTTCAATACATTTACCGCATTGAACACATTTCGAAGTATCTATAACATGAATAAGTTTCTTTTTTGCAGCAAACACCGATAAAACCAGCATAAAAGCTACAGAAACTATTACTAAGGATCTTTTCATAAAACCTCCAGTTTTTATAGAAAATTATAAATATTCAAAATTTATTGAATACTGATTGCGCTTTGTGGACAGTTTTTAACACACTCTCCACACCCTGTACAACGTGATGGATCTATAACATAAACAGAACCACTTTTACTTATTGCATCATATTTACAGGAAGAACGACAAACACCACACCCCCGGCATTTTGATGGATCAATAACATATATAGTTTTAGACACTTGAGTCGTTGCCGATACTGATACAGATTTTTCAGATTCTTTATCATCCACAACAGAAGAAACCTTGTAATAAAAAGTTATCCCGGATTCTAAACCATTATGTGTATATGATAGAGTTGTAATTTCTGCCAGGAGCGTGAATGTGACATCATCATTACTGACATAAAGTCTGTAATTTTGAGCAAGCTCAACCGCATTGAAACTTATTTTAATCGATGTTGTAGATATAGATGATGCATATAAACCATTTGGAATTTTAGATTGTTCCGTATTTTCAGAAATTGGAATAACCGATAAATTAAAAATACCCGAAGCACCTTGGGGCAGTTGAATAAAACCTGCTGATGTTTTTTTATTCATGTTATAAATATCTACATTAACAGATGTTGAATAATCACAAGGAACAGACAGTTTAATATTACCTTCCGCTTTTTTTTCAAAATACGTTGTTGTATCTCCATTTTCAGTGATAATGGTAATACGGTAAATTTCTACAAGAACAGTATCATCAAGTGCAAGTTCTATATTTGACATTTGTGTAATATGTACCGGATTCTTTGATTCTGAAGAACATCCGATCAGCAGGACCAAAACAACAATCCAGACAGGTAATAACAGCATTTTCTTCATAGATTTCCCCAAATAAGTTTTGTAAAATAAATTTCCTGTCCGAAGAATACGATACTCCTTTTACCCCCTCATATTCTTACTTAATCCGTTTAAAGTATAATCTTCCACCCAGACTTTACGATTCAATTCAGATTAAGGAATTTTTTCCCGATCTTTTAACTCTTTAATTTTCAACCATTTGAAAATCAAAATAAATAACTTTATCTCGGTAATTAAATAATTTCGTTGAACATCAATAAAAAGCAGGGTAATATTAAGCAATATTTTGAAATAAATTTGATAGTTCCCTTAAATAATTCACTCGTTACCCTGATCCCATCCTTCTCACTAACAATGAATTATAAGTTTTTAAAATATTTCAAAAGGAGTTTTCATGAAAAGAATTGCTTGCATAATTATTTTGATTTCAATTTTACTTTCAAATTCTTATTCAGATACTGAACCTAATGATAGTTATGAAGACGCAAATAGCATAGAGATTAACAGCATTATAAACGGATCTCTTGGTGAAGATGATAACGACGACTGGTATGAAGTCGTTTTGCCTTATGATGGTGCTCTGGAAGCCATGATTGAGCCGGGAGTGCAACTGAATACTTATATCCAGATTTATGATGAAAACGGAACAACTTCGTTGGCTTCAGACAACACTGGTGGTTCTGGTGAAACCGATTCTTTGAAACAAAATGATCTGATGGAAGGTACTTACT
>Ga0209723_1002010_pt1 | contig 29108 bp, 20 predicted proteins | sample BiotimSIPDNA_2_FD_185750 | JGI IMG/M metagenome (GOLD analysis project Ga0209723, IMG submission 185750) | Anaerobic biogas reactor microbial communites from Washington, USA - Biogas_R2 time_0 SIP DNA (SPAdes) (version 2) | ecosystem: Engineered > Bioreactor > Anaerobic > Unclassified | place...
CGATAACGATTATCAACGCTACCCGTACGCGCTATCGAAGCCCCGAATCGTCGATCAGCTCTCCTCTGACCCCGCCACCCCCTCAACTAGCCCGTTGCAGAACCACTCGATTTATGCAACAGTTGGGTACAATTTCACGGCCGAGGAGATCATCGCCTTCGCTCGGGAACGGGAAGAACGGGGCGAGCCGTTCGCGTTGTGGGCAGGCCACGGCAACGATCCCTTTTACATGCGGCTGAGCACGATCGAGGGAATCCTGAAGGCGGCTCCCACCACGTGCAGGGCCCTGGTCTTTCCGGAAATGGAGCGAACCGACGAGGCCATGGAGTACGCCGTGCGGACGCACATCCTGCCGATTGCCGAACTCTGCCGCAAACACGGCACGGCCAAGATCGTGCTCCGCAACAAGAACATCTTCTGGAACGGGAGTTGTTACCTGGACCTCTGGCGCGAAATCCTTCTCGAAGGCGACTATCGCGACGTCTTCATCCCGAGCATGGAGGAGACCAACGACAGGACCCAGGCGCTCAGCCTGTCGGGACGGATGGGGCTGTGGCTGTGCGGCCACTTCGACCGGATCTCCGGGCGGGCCGTCACCGACAATGCCAACTTCTCCCGCTTCTGGGAATGGGGCGCCCAGCAGAACCTCAGCCATCTGATGCGCTCGATGGTGCTGAGATCCTCGTTGGGGGCCGACATGCTGCTGGTCAACATCTATCAGGGCGACCCTCGGAGCCTGGCGCCTTTGTACCAGATGCTCGACAAGGGCGTCATCGCCGTCCCCGAGCGCGAAGACCTTCTATCAGTGGCCGACCTCTGCCTGGGGATGAAGAATCCCTCGCCGAACTTCCTCGAGCACGGCAAAAACGGGCACCACATCGACGGATACCGGGCGGAATCGACCAAGATGGTTTTCGATCGGATGGACTGCTATTGGGGCGGTGCCCCGATCGATCCTTCCGACTTCAGCAATTACGCCATGGGAAGCCGGTCGCGAATGCTCAACTTCCTGCCGACCAACCCCTACGGCCTGATCGCCATGGTTTCGGCGAACACGGAACTGGCCGCCTCCCCCTTCTTCCGATCGATGCTCGTCACCGACGGCGAGGTCTTCTACGACGAGCAAGGACAGGCTGTCTCGGCGGCCGACTACAAGCCAAGGGCGCTGGCAGCCCTCGAGGCGTCGGCGGCGAAACTGCCCGTGCGCGTCTATGGCGAAGTCGCCTGGACGGTCGTTCGGCTCGATCCGAGTCACGTCCGGGTGACGCTAATCGATTCGGGCTACCTATCGCCGGCCGATCGCGAGGCGACGATCGTTCTGCAGCACCTGGATGGGACAGGTTGCCGCGACATCTTGAGCGGCGAAACGTTACCGCTGGCGGCGAACGCGGTTTCGCTGACGGTTCCGGCCGGCGTGCTGCGGGTGGTGGATATTGCGCAGCGATAATCGCGGCAGAACCAGGTGGGGTGCGTTTCGATGCGCCTTCAGGTTGTCATAGTGCAGTTGATAGGTCCAGTGCGGGTAGTCGCGGTGCTGGTGGGCCAGACATTCGGTCAGGGCCGGTTTGAAAGACACCTTCCCGCAGTCTTTCCGCACGGCCTTTCGCATACCGCCCACCGGATCGTCCCCCTCACGGCGAGCAAGGCAGAGCCAACGTTCAATCGTCTTGGCCGAGAGGGCCCCACAACCGCTCGAACCGTCACCGACAGCCCATTACGACCTGCACTTCGCCGGACAGGGACCGTTCGGCAACGTAGAATTACTGACCCCTTTTACCTCGGGACAACAACGATTCAGCGGGTGAGGTGCCGCCTCGTGAAAGCATCGTACCAACGGTACATTCGTTTCCTCCTGCCCTTTCTTGTGCTTGCACTCTTTCTGGGGGCAGTCTCGCTGCTGCACCGAGAGCTGGCGGGCTATCAACCCAAGGAAGTACCGATAAGCCACGTCGGTCTTCGCTCGCAGCATGACCGCATACTCTCCACGGCCACCTGGAAATCCGATGATCGCTCCAAGCGTTGGCGTCCGTCCGCCTCTCCAATTACTCACTCTGTCCAACAAAACACCTAGACGCTCTCACGAATTATTCCGTTGCCGACGCATGCCAGCAACGCATGCACAACGCGAAGCTTTTTCAGTAGTCTCCGGCGCCCGGTACCTACAATCGCGATATCTGCATCGCCAGCCGCTTTGCCACCGGAACCGCCGATTCGGACGCATCCCCGGCGTGCTCCAGCACGACGACAAAGGCAACTCGCGGCTGGTCGGCGGGGGCGTAGCCGGCAAACCAGGCGTGCTCCTGCTCGTCGATGCCCGTTTCCGCCGTGCCGGTCTTTCCCGCCCAACTGATCGAAGAGGCCCCGTCGCCGTCGTAGGCCGTGCCCGCCGGGTCGGTCACGGTTCGAACTAGCCCGTCGCGAATCGCCTCGAGAACGGCGGGGGAAAGGCCCTCGATCGGCTCCGGCGGTGGGGGCACCACAAAGTCCTCTGTGGCTGGTGATTCGACGCCAGATGTCCCGTCGTCCGCAACCGGCAGTCCGTATCCGCGGACGAGATGGGGCGTGACCAGTTTGCCGCCGTTGGCGACGGCCGCCATCATGCGAACCACCTGGATCGGCGTGGCTGTCAGATCACCCTGTCCGATCGACGGCAGTTCGGCACTGCGATCGATACCGTCTTCGGGCAGCGGGCGAGGCATCGGCAGCCGGCCGGAGACTTCTTCGGGCAGGTCGATGCCGGTCGGACGTCCGAATCCCAGGTTCCACGCCCACTGGGCAATCGGTGTCCAGCCGAGCCGGCCGGCGTGGTGGAGGAAGTAGACGTTGCAGCTCACGCACAACGCGTCGGACAGCGTCACCGGGCCATGCCCCACGCCGTGACGGCGAAACACGGCGCAGCGGAGCCGGTCGGGCGATCGCAGGTAGCCGCGGCACTCCATTGGCTCGCCGGGCCGGATCGCTCCTTCCTGCAGGAGCGCCGTCGCCGTGGCAACTTTGAAGACCGAGCCGGGCGGAATCGCCATCTGGACCGAGCGGTTGAACAGCGGGTTGCCCGGCATTTCCAATAGCTCCTGGACGGCGGCCGGGTCGTTGTCGCCGAACACGTTCGGATCGAACGCCGGCGCCGAGGCGGCCGCAAGCACGGCTCCCGTCCGCGCATTGAGCACGAGGATCGCTCCACCTGCCGCCCGAGCGTCGACGAGTTGCAGCCGGCGCCGCTGAAGGGCTTGTTCCAGCAGCGTCTCGGCTGCCCGTTGCAGCGACGCATCGATAGTCAGCAGCAGGTCCCGTCCCACGGTCGGTTCGAGCCGGTAGTAGGCCGAAAGAATCCTCCCGCTGCGATCGGTCTGCTCGACCGCGACTCCCGGTGTGCCCCGAAGCGCCTGTTCGTAGGACCGTTCCAGGCCGGCCCGACCGATCCGGTCTTCGGGATGATAGGCGTCGTCCGATGCGAGTTTCTCCGCGTCGACCGCTCCAAGATATCCCAGGACGTGAGCGAGCAGTTTCCCCTCCGGGTAGGTCCGCCGCTGGCGGGCAACAAGTTGGACGGCCGGATATTGCTCCGGATTACCCTCGATTGCCGCCACCGCCTCGAGGGAAACGTCGTCGATCATCACATGGTAGTCATACTCCTCCGCCACGCGTATGGGTTCGAACTGGTCGGATTCGGACGATGAACGAAGAATGTCGAGCAGGGCCGCCTTCGTGCGTGTCCAGAAATTGCCGGCAACCTCCGAGGTTCCGCCGTTGGATTGGCGACTGTGTTCGAAGTCCTCTTTCCGGCGCCGATTGACCGAGTCGCGGATATGTTCCACGCGAGCGCGGATTCGCCGGGCGCGTTCGTCCCACTGTGGTTGCGAGATGCCGGTCAGGCGGATCACGCGCTGGGTCAGGGCTCGCCGTTCGGCCAGGAGTTCAGCCTTCGCGTCGGCCATTCGCTGTTGATCTCGTCGCTCGGCCCGAGTGAGTCGTGAACGAGCTGTCCATCGGAGCCAGTCGGGGTCGGCCGGCTCCTCGATCCAGCGGTAGTGAACCGCCAGGGCACGAGTTTCCCGGTCGCAGGCCAACACGGCGCCGCCCGCCGCCAGGATCCGCCCGCGAACGCCCGGCACGAGATGCTCTCGCTGGAGCGGTTTTGCCGCTTCGATGCGGAAGGCGGCTCCCTGGGTCGCTTCGAGTTGAACCAGCCGCCCGAACACGACGGCCAGCAGGAGGAGGAATCCCACAAAGCCCGTCCGCATGCGGCTCAGCGAATCGCCGCCCACCGTCCGCCGGGACGAGGCCGGCTGGAAGCGTTCCCAATGGAAGTAGCGAGTCGGTCGCATCGCCCCGTCCTGCGGCTGTCAGATTTGGTAATGTGCCCGGCGGTGGTAGTAGGCACTTTCTGCCCAACCAAGAACGAACCAGAAAGGAACGGCGGCCGCTGCGGTGTAGAGGCCGATTGCGGCCGCACTTGTCGCGATCCAGGCAAGTCCGACCGTCGCTTCACCAAGGACCGACCGAGTCGCTCCGACGCCCAAGGCGAGCAGGCAGGCAAACGCCCCGGTTGCGGCAACCCGCCGGCCCAGCGGCCTCAGGTCGAAGCGTTCGGCAATCTCGACCAGGCCCCAACCCAGCAGAAGATACCAGGCCATGGCGATCCCCAAGCGGCCGGGCCAGAGCGTGTCTTCCAGCAGTCCCATGGCCGCAACGATTAGCAGGGCTCCGGTGCCGCGATGAAGGAGTAGAACGGCCACGGCGACCAGCACCGGTATTTGGGGAGCGATCCGGCCGATCTGAATCACGTCGGCAAACACTGTCTGCAACGCAACGGCCAGATAGATGAGGATGGCAATGATTGCGTAACGCATGGGTTCACTCCGATCCGGATACCGCGCCGGACGCACTCGGACGCCGAGCCATTTCGATCGCCGGACCCGTTGGGCAGAGGATGGCCAGATCCTCGGGGGCATCGCCAATTGCAGGTTCGACCCAGATGTCCCAATGGCCGGCGCCGTGAGGGCTCTCGACGCGTACGACTCGCCCACACAGCAGCGGTACTTCAACGAATCCCTGGCCTGCCATCGAATAGACGAGGTCGCCTTCCGAGACCGGTTCGGTCGTCTCGATCATGCGAAGTCGAGCCAGCGGTTCCCCCGTTCCCTCCAAAACTCCCTTGGCGCCGAAGCGCAACGTGCGTCCATCGGCCGACGGTGCCGCCAGTCGAACCAGGTCGCGATATCCCGGCTCGGTCATGGGGCAGACGGTGCTCGTATGGGGGCCTGCCGCAACAATCTTGCCCCAAACGCAACTGCCCGCCAGAACGACGCCGCCCTCCGCAACGCCGGTCTGCATGCCGCGATCTACGAGAGGCTTTGCGGTTCGCAGTACCAGGGCGTCCCGCTGAACGCCCTGAGTTTGTCCTGCATCGAGCAACTGGTGCCGAACCAGGTAGTCCTGTGCGGAGGTTCCCAGTAGCCGAGCAGGGATGCACTTGGCGGCCAGCAGCGGCAGATCTTGCCGGTCGCGTTGAGCGAGCAGACGTACCTGGTCGCGGGCGGCCTGCAACTCACCCATGAGTCGCCGGTTCTCCTCGGCCAGACGCTTCGACTCCAGTTCCCTGCGGCCCGTCGTCTGTGCATCCGCCAGTTGGGCGCGAACGTGGGAGAGTGTGGCGCCACCTGCCCGGCGCACGGCAATCAGGCCCCGTTGGGCGGGCATCAACGCGGCCGCCATGGGGGTTCGGATTGCGTCGGCAAGTCCGGGCGGCAGCAAGGCCAGCCCCAGAGCCAGCAGCAGCCCCACGCCCACCAGAAGCGGGCGTCGTCGTGCGGCAAAGGAGTGAGTTGGCCTCGATCCGTACATGGCACAGTTCATACAGTTGGAGTCCAGGCTTCAGCCTGCAAAAGCGTCGATCGAAAACACAATCGGCATGGAACCATCAGCCGTGATACTCCCCGGGTTCGAGCAACGCTTGCCACCGCTCCAGGTGTTCCAGGCAGATCAGGGCCCCACGTGCTACCGTGGTGCCGGGTTCTTCCGCCAGTCGCACGGGCAAGCCCGTTCGTTCTGCGATCAGGCGATCGAGACCGCGGAGGAGAGCGCCGCTGCCGCAAAGCACCACGCCTTGGTCCATCAGGTCGGCCGCCAGTTCCGGTTTCAGGCGATCGAGGGTGACGCGAACGGCGTCGATGATCTTCTCGAGCGGCTCTTCCAGGGCCTCGCGGACCTGCTCGCTGGCGACGAGTGCCTCTCGCGGGAGTCCGCTCACGTGATCGGTTCCCCGAATCTGGCGCACCTGTTCCTCTTCCAGCGGCCGGGCGCTGCCGATCTCGATCCGCACCCGTTCGGCGCTCTGCCGGCTGACTCGCAGGCTGAAATGGCGGCGGAGATAGTCGGCCAGGGCCTGGTCCATTTCGCGACCGGCGGCCCGAATCGAGTGGGTCGACACCAGGCCGGCCAGGCTGAGCACGCCCACCTCGGTCGAACCGGCGCCGATCGAACAGACCATGCTCGCCACGGGCTCGGCGATCGGCAGGCCGGCCCCCAGCGCGGCCGCCTTCAGCTTGGAAAGAAGAAGCACCTGCCTCGCGCCCGCCCGATAGGTCGAGTTGAGCGCGGCTCGTCGTTCGACCGGCGTGATATCGCCCGGGATGGTCACCAGCACTCGGGGCTTGCCCCAGGAGCCGGACGGCCGGGCTTTGGCGAAGAAGTGGCGAAGCATGGCCTCGAAAATCTCGTAATCCGCCACCACCCCCGCACGGACGGGCTCGGCGACTTCAATCGAATCGGCGGTGCGCCCCACCATATGTTGCGCGAGATGTCCGACGGCGCAGCCGCCCGCCAGGATCTGGCGCGTTGACTGATCGACTGCCGCCAAGGTCGGCTCTTCGAGAACGATTCCCTCACCGGGCAGTCCCACGCGCGTGACTGCGGTCCCCAGATCGACAACCAGGTCGGTACGGAAGTTGGGAAAGAATCTTGAGAGCATCCTTGCTCGCCGGTGAAGTTCGGCCGCGACCCTTGACGATCGCGGCTAACGGGAAGACGTCATCCGTGTAATCGCCATGGTGAGTGCAGCGTAGTCTGACTCTCGGGCAGCAAGGCCGTCGCCAGGTTGGCCGGACGCTCGACAGGCACCGCCACCGACGGCGCCCCCGAGAAGGGGCTGGCGCCGTATTCCTTGATCTCCAGGTAGGCGAAGATGCAAGCAACAATCAGCGCAGCAAGCGCAATACCCAGAAGCAGGGTAAACACGTCGGCCTTCGGCTTGCGGTATCGAACCGGCTTACTGAGATTGGAGTCCTGTGCTGACACGATCGTTCGCCTGAATGATGCCTTTGCGGAATTCCGGCAGGACCTTGCAGACCGCCTTGTCCGGAACAACCTTGATGACTTGGATCTTGCCGAGATAGGTGCTGCCGCGGTAAGCGTCGAGGATATGGCCGACGAGCAGGCCGTCGTCCGATCCGATGCTGATTTCCACATTGTCCGCGGTCGCGGCCAGGACGACGCCCGGCACGCCCTTAGGCGGCTGCCCGCTGTACTTGTCCGGCACCGGCTCGAGCTTGAACTGGCGGAGAACCTCCATGGCGTCCGCGAGTTGTTCGGCGGCCAGCGTTGCCTTGCTCTGCAGGCTCTGCATCTCGATGGCCAGGCCGTTGGCTTCGTCGGTCTTGGCGACGAGGCTGGTGAGGGCCGTGTCGCGAGTGGCCAGGGCGGTCAGGATATCGGCACGCAGCTTGTCGACTTCGCCTCGCAGGGCGGCAAGGGTCTCGTGGGCCGAGGTCGCCATGGCGATGGCCTGACGGGCCTTTTCCTGTTCGGTTCCGAAGTCGGTGTTGAGTTGGTTGAGTTGTTTCTCGAGACGTTCCTTTTCGGTTGCCAGAAGACCCAGCGCACTGGTGCGTGCCTGTTTCTCGACAGCGGCTTCCTCCTGGGCCTTGGTCTTCTCGCCCGCCAGGCGATCCACCTCAAGCTGTGAGGCCTTGAGTTGCGCATCCAGACCGGTATCGGGCTTCATGACCACGTCGCGCCAATTCGTGTGGGTTGCGTAGACAGCGACCGTGAAGCCCATGAACAGGATGCTCATGATAAAAATGAGCACAATGAAGATCTTGCCGACCAGGTTCATTGGGGTGACCTTTCCTTTGACCACTCGGCAGGGGTAAGAACCCAACCATCGCGAGCCGATCGAGAAACCAACATGGGCAATCGCCCGGCACCGTCCCGCTTGCGTGGAAGAACGGACCTCGAACGATCCCCGACTGCCTTGCTTCGTTCATCCGGGAGGGCGAGTTCCGATCGACCGCTACCCGGTATGATAAGTGCTAAACGCCTGGGCCACCTCCGTTTGGCTCTCCCCGATAAGCCTTGTTCGCCACGAAGTTTAGGCGAACCCGGGTACTCCATTTCGCTAGTATAACTTCGCCAAATTTCGCATGTCAATCTAAATGCCGCAATATGGCGAATCTGGGGCGACACGGTAGGCATTCCCGTTACAGCCCGTTTTCGCCCCGCACACCAAGGCCTGTCTACATTAAGTATACACCCGTGTTGACAGGCACCCCAAGCAACCGACCCCCCTCTCTGGAGGTGCATCAGCCGGACCTTACCGCCCCGACTCGACCAGGGAACTCAGCCACTGCTCGACGGTGCGGGAGGCCGTTCCGTCGGTCGTTTGCATGATCTGGAGTTTCTGCGGCGATCCCAGGCCTCGGTATACGTCCCGCGGCCGGCCGCACAGCGTCTCGCAGCGTTCCGGCCCAAGGGTCTCCAGCATTGCGTCGACCGGATCGATCCATGCCATGGGCCGAGGTGCCACCAGCGACACGAGGTCCGGCAGATCGAAGCTTGCCAGGGCCCGGGGCACCCAGAAGTAATCGCGGCACGCGTAGTACTGCGAGTCGACAATCAGCCGGTAGGACGGCACCGTCCGCACGCAGGCGACGCCGGCAGCCCGAGAGTCGAAAGCGGCCGCCGCCAGGGCCCACACGCCGCCGAGTCCCTCGCCGACCAGGACCACGGGCCGGCCTGCCAGATCGTCGCGGGCGGCGATCCAGTCGAGCGCGCGAATCACGTCGAACGTCTGCATGGCTAACAAGGTCGTGCCCAGACTCGTGGCGGAGGCGGCACAGGAATCGAAGCGGAACTGCTGGGCGTCGTAACGGGTCAAGGGCGACAGCTTCGCCCGGTCGCGGGGATCGGTCTCGCCGGCGCCGCGGACGTCGACCGAAAACACCAGGCGGCCGCTTCGGACCAAATCCAGCGGGAGAGAAGACTGGGCTGTGCCGGCAGGTTTCCCCTCGTCCGAGAGATGAATGACGACGGGCTCGCGAGCGTTGCCCTGTTTGGGTTTGAGCAACAGCGCCGGCAAGCGGATTCCGGGTTCACTCTCCAACTCGATCCTTTCCGCAGTGAAAGTATCGCCGTCGACGCTCCCGCGGGCGACGCAGGAAGGGATCGCACGCTGCTCGGGCAGTCGCAGGCCGATCCGCGTCTGGACGGCCTCGCGGATCCCGGCGCGGACCTCGTCGATTGCCTGCGGCTTCTCGGGAATCTGGCGGGGGCGGCGCAAGCCTTCCGCCCAGGCGGCATTGAGGCTCTGGCCCGACTCGCTCTTCAAGTCGCGCAGCGTGTAGCCCGTGGTCGTGCAGCGGAGTTGCTCGGGCGTCTCAGGGGATAGAGGCGGCTCTTGCGAGCCCTCGACCTCCTTGCCGAACCAGCGGTTGAGCCAGCCGTAAGCCGGCTCGCGCTTGGGCTGCTTCATGTCATGCACGCCGTCGACGAGCACCATCTGCAGGCGGTCGTCTTCGGCGCCGAGTCCCCGGTAGTAGGGTCGCATCCAATCCATTTTGCGGCGGTGGCCCGATTCTTCGCCCGACTCGCGTCCCACGATGAACAGGCAAGGGCGAGGCGCGATCAGGCCGAGCAGGTCGGCCTTGGGCAAATCCCGGCCGGTGAGGTAGGTCTCCTCCATGCTCCCGCCCGGATGGGCGGCCGCACAGACCTTGATCCGGGAGTCGACGGCGGTGGCCAGCAGGGCCATGATTCCGCCCCCCGAGTTGCCCACAACGCCTATCCGTTCCGGATCGACCTCGGAGATAATCAACGGCACGGGTGGTATCCCAAGTGCGATAGCCTGCCAGCGTACGGCCGACCAGCCACGACGGCCGGGCCAGGTAGTGGTGCTGGCTGACGCACAGCGGGACGAGCGGCTTGCCCGTCTCGGGCTCGAAGTACTCAGAACGCTCGCCTTGTCCCATGGGGTCCAGGGCCAGCACCACGTACCCTTTGAGCACCAGTCCCAGGCAGGCCTCGTGATACAACACGGCGGCCTTGCCGTCCGCGGCGTGACCGCAAGTGAACAGCACACCCGGCTGAGGAAACAGCCGGTCCTTCGGCACATAGACGTTGGCCGTGCAGTAGTAGTTCGGCTGGCTCTGAAAGATCAGTTTCTCGATGACGTAGTCCGGATGGTCCAGCGTGCCGACGATCCGGGCGTCGAGTGGGCACTTCTCGCCGAAGTCACCCAGAATCTCCGGAAGCAGGTTCCGGGTCCGCTGCTGCCTGGCTCGCCAGGCCTCCGGCGAATCGATCGCCGCCAATTCCTTATCCCGCTTGTCCCAGAGAACTTGCGTCTTCTCCTGGAAGTAGTTCACCAGCATCGAACGAGCCTGCTGGCGATCGTCGGGAGTCTGGTAGATGCGCAGGTCGTCGGCGGGCTCGGCGGTCCAGGCTGCCGACGCGAGAAGAGAGACGAAGCAGGCCGACAGGAGATAGTTGATTCTGTTACGCATGAGTCTTTCCTGTGTGAGGTTCCATCTGTCTTCTATTTGGTCCAAAGCCCCCTGCTCATTTCTTGTCGCGGGCGGCAAGAATTCTGGCCGCCTGGCTTGGGACTCTCACCTTCACCATACCTTCGTCGGGCGAGACGATCGTCTTGCGGTCGTACAAATCGAGCAACTGCGTATGCGCCAGCTCGTCCGGAACACGAAGGGTCACCTCTCGTTCTTCCTGGCTGTCGTTGAGCACGACGAGACCGTTCTCGAAGAAGCGGTGAGCCATCTGCTCCGCCTCCTGACACGGCGCGAGTCCGGGGCCAAGGTGGACCCGGTTCAGGAATTCGACCTCCGTGTGAGCGAAGTCGGCCCAGAGGATGAAACCGGCCAACCGGGCGCAGCCAAACGCCCAGAACGAATCGTGCTTCATCTCGTGGCGTTTGGGGTCGAGAAAGGCCAAGGCAACGATCTGCCGGCCGGCGTCCAGATACCACCGGTTGGCCTCGGCCTTGGCCTTCACGTCGCTCCAGGTGTGCCGCCTTCCCTCCCAGGCCCAACTGAAGATGAACGATTCCCACATCGCGCAGTCCCCGGCCGACTGCCAGGGATCGCCGATCCCGGAATTGAGGATCACGATCTTGTCCTCGCCGTAGCTCTTGACCAAAACGCGGACGGCATCAAGAAAGCGGCCCCAGGCATAGTCGCCAGACGCGTTTGCGAACAGGTGCTCGTGAACGTAGGGTCCGAACTCGGGGTTGCGGACATGATTGAAACGCGGGGCGAAGCAGGGCGGTCTCCGCCCACAGTTGTCGATGAAGACTCCGTCGGCGCCCAAGTCCATCATCTTCTTCACGTAGTCGAGCGAGAGCCTCCAATAGGCGGGGCTGTTGGCGCAAGTCCGAAACCGGTGCAGGCGGTCGGAGCCGTCCATGCCGGTATGCACCCAGTGCCCGGCGGCGTCCTTCATGAGGATCTCCGGATGCTCGAAGTAGTCAACGTCCTGATCCCTGTAGTTCGTGTGGATGCACATGAAATGGACGTAAGGAATGGCCTTGATTCCCTGCTCATGGGCGAGCCTGAAGGCATCCGCACTGTGGGGGACGTGCGACAGAAGCGGAATTCCCCGCACTGCTTCGGCATCGATCCCCGACACCTTCTCCACCGGGTCGTAGTTGACGACCTGCATCTTGCGGTGCCCCGCCCGAGCCCTGACAATGCGGGTTACGCGAGTTTCTTCGAGCAGGAACTCGTAGCCCCTCCAAACGGCCGCGGAACTCGACACAATCTCCGCTTGCCGGATCCAGTCGGGTGCGGGCTCGATTTCCGTTGCCGCCGGAGGGACTTGCAGACCGTACTTAGCCGCCAGGTCCCGATCGAACGCCGTGTCGTCGTCCGCCCTGCCCGGCAACTGGAGAAGAAGGAAGGCCGCCAGAACCAGAGGAATCTCGTTTCCGCGAAGCATTGGTTTGTCCTCCGCAAGTCACTCAACGGTCGAACTGTTGACCCATCCTAACACAACGATACCGGCTGCGTCACGCTTCGCCGTTCCACCTTCAAGGAATGCCACGATGCTCAAGAACCTCCTGTTTGTCCCCAAAGCGGGGCAAGCCCGCATCCCAACCTTCACAAACATGCGCGCACCATGCGCAGAAGTCCCGAACAAAGACTCTGAAACCGCGTTCGACCTGAAGAAGGAATATCCAACCGTGAAGATCATTCAGGCCGCCGCAACAAGGCGATCCGGCCGACATGCCGTGACGCGACGCCGATTCCTGGCCGACTGCGCCCTTTGGGGGGGCGGATTGGCAGCAGCCGTCGGAGTCCCGCATCTGGGGCGATCTGCCGAGCAGGTCCGGGCCGACGATCGCGGCGCAACGGAAGCCGCGGCGCAGAACGCGAGCGAAGCAATCGAGAAAGCCCACCACGAGTTGTGGCGGCGATTCATCGACTCCCGCTGGCACACCATCTACAACCACGCCGATCTGGACGGCACGGTCGTCTTGCCGACGGCCGAGGAATGCCGAGCCGATAAACCGAATGCCTTGTCGTGGGACATTTCGATCAGCGACGGCGCCATGTTCGGCGGGTTGTATATGGAGGCGGCCGTCCACCGATCGACGATCACCGGCAAGGCCGAAGACCGCGACAAGGCGACTCGCATTGCCGACGGCCTCGTGAAGCTGGCCACCGTGGGGCAGACCAAGGGCTTCATCGCCCGCGGGCTGACGGCCGACGGCAGCGCCCATTACGCCCTGAGTTCCAACGACCAGACCTTGCCCTGGTTGTACGGCATGTGGCGCTACCTGCGGAGCGATATCCCGGACGAAGGCCGGCGGCAAGCGGTCAAGGCCGAGATCATCGAGGTCGTGGAGGCCCTCGACAGCCACGGGTGGCGGGTTCCCGGCGACCGGGCGCCCTTCGACTACTTCGGCTCTTTCGGCGATTTCGGTTGGAACGGCGCGCCGCGGCTGCTGTTCCTCCTGAAGATGGCAGCCGACGTGACCGGCGACGGCAAGTGGGAGGATCTCTATCGCCGGATGGTTGAGGAGAAAGCCCCTTCGGGGAAGACGAGCCGGCTGGAGACGTGCAGAAAGGGCATGGTCTCCGCCCTGAAGACCTATCACACCTGGACAGCCTGCCCGGGCGTCGTCGGGCTGCGCGGCTTGTGGGAGCTGGAGAACGATCCGGCACTCAAAGCCGCCTATGAGGAGGGACTCAGGGCAAGCGCCGCCGTCGCGGCCGAAAGCCTTTCGCTGGCCCTGGAGTTCGACAACGACGACCGGCAACCGTTCCTGGTCGACTGGCACGCGATCAATGAACTGTGGCATCCGCAAGGGTCCGTCAAAGAAACGCTCCAATTGGCCAGGAGACAGCTTGAGCTGCTCGATTCGCTTTCGCCTCGTCGGGGCTATGAAGTCCGGCTCATGCGCGAGCCGCTGTTCGCCGCGTGGGTCGTCGCACTCTGTCCCGATCCGGCCGTCGTGCGGCGTCACACCCCGGCAATCCTGGAAGCGATCGGCCGTTACCGCTGGGACCGTCTGTACCTCTCCCAGTTCTTTGCGGCCGAATCGGCCTATTATCGTCTGCAATTGAGTGGCCTCGCCTCCTCCTCGTCCTCCTTGCGATCCCGAAAGTAGCGGCAGACATCCTGCCTCATCGACACATCGTCACGCGCCCAACGCCAACACCCTTCCGGGCATCTCGCCAGATCCCGGTAAGGGTCGAGGCCGGCAACGAGCGACCAGCGCTGGTGAAAGAGGCGGTTCTTTCGCGAGCCGTGATAGAACGTGCTTGCGTGCTGGGCGAGGTACCCGATGCGTCCGCCGATCGCCGCACCCCACCGGGCGGCCCAGGCGACGTAGCGGCGCCGGCAGGCCATGTTCATCGACCGGAACCAGTGCTGCCGCCCCAGCGTCGGTCGCCACGATCGCACGCCGCTGCAACTTGCCAGAAAAATGGCCGCGTCGCCGCCGCCCACAATCATCGCGTCGTAGAGCGGCACCTCGGCCAGGACTTCCGCCCGGGCTGCCCAGCCGTAACCGGGCGTCGAGTCGTCGGTGTCGATGCGGCGGTTTCGGCAGAATCTTGCCGCACTGCCTCGTTTCACTTCCGGAGGCCCCACCGGCTGCTGCCGGTGCACCGACTCGAAAAGCTGAATCAAGCGATGCTCGTCCAACGCCGCCGAGGCCCGAACCGGCCATGCCGGATCGTGAAACCACACGTCGGCATCGACCCACGCGATCTTCTCGTAGCCCTCGCCGATCAGTTGCCGGATGCCCCGGTTCAGCAAGCACTCCTTCTGCCACATCACGTCCGTCGTGCGGATCTGCACGACATCGTCGCCGCCGTCCAACTCCCATGAATCGTCGCCGAAGGCCAGTTCGACGGTCAGCAGGCGAACGCCGCTGGCCGCCATTGCCGCGGTGAACTGCCGGTAGTTGCGAAGCCGGCTCCGATAGTGCATCGGATTGAAGTGGCAGCAGACCACCGCCAGGTCGTCTGTGAACGGATTATATTGGGTCGTCATGATTCCACCTTCCATCGAGTCAGGACAGGCCGCGCCGAAAGAGTTGCATCGCCACACGACGGCGGCCCATCCCGCGGCGGAATTCCAAAGGCCCGGCCGTCGCGCCCGCGTACTGTCACGGGTCGCAGGAGGTCGTACGACCGCGTCTGGCGTGTGAGTTCGTCTTGCCATGCTCGCAGCGTCTCGACGTCCCATGCACTCTGCATCATGCGGCGGTGGTGCTGCTCGTCCCAGGTGTTGTTGCCGTGGAAGACCCGCAGGTAGAGCCAAGGCTCGCCGTGGAGAACCGTCGTGTTGAATCGCTTGACCAGTTCGCGCATGAACACAGTGTCTTCTTCCTTGGCCATGGCCGGATAGCGTACCGGCAAATCGCGCCGGTGCATCACCGTGCCCTCGATTCCGCGAGTTCCCACATCGCGCACGAATAACTCCCGCGACCCCGCGAAGTAGTGAAGCTGCGAGGCCAGAAAACACGCGTCCGCCTTCGCCTCCTGCATCGCCTCCCACTGCCGGGCCAAGCGATCGGGGTGGTACTGATCGTCGTCGTCCCATTGGCAGACAAGATCCCCCCCGGCCTGCTCGATCGCCCGATTCCGCAACTCGCCCAGGCTTCGGCCCGGCTCGGCTGAGACAATCCGCGCCGATTCGGCCTCCGTCCGCAGGAAGCGGGCCAGCGAATCCCGCCCGTCGCCTGTTGCGTTCGGCGCGTCGTGAACGACCACCAACTCGCGGCGCTCGTACGTCTGCCGCTCGAAGCAGGCAATCGCCCTCCGAATCAGCGTCTCTCTTCCCGGCTGCGTCACCATCAAACAACTGATCAACGGTCTCACGGCTCGTCCTCCAACCCCATCATTCCACCATTCCTGTCTTCCTTCACCCTTCACCCTTCACTCTTCACTCTTCACTCTTCACCCTTCACCCGTGTACTCTCGCGGCCAGCAGGGCCGAATCGTTTCGATCGGCGGACCCTGATGGCGCTGCCTCGCAAGACGCTCATAGCCCCGTCGCCGATCGAGGGCCGAAAGGTGCCAGCTCCCCGTCGTCTCCCAGCGGTAGACCAGGAACGGCTCGAAGCCCAGCTCGATCGGATCGGCCGTCAGCCCCGAATTGCGCTGGCTGCGGAAACGCCCGGCCAAGGCCTGATCCTGGCCCGACTGCATGAACGGATAACCGCCCACGCTCGCAAACAACTCGCGCGAGAAGGCCCAGGCCGAGTGGAATAGCCCATTGGTCTGTTTGGATTCGAGGCGATCTTTGCCCGGTTTCTCGACAAGCACCCGGCCCGGCAGCGACCAGGGCGCCTGTGCGAGTGCGGCGGCATGCGCCTTGAGCGTCCACGGCAGGTAGATATCGTCGTCGTCCCAAACCACGTAGGCCTCGACGTCGTCCGAAACCAGGGCGGCCGAGGCGTTCCGCTTCTCGCCGAGCGTGCGGAACCGCTGCGCCGTGCTCACGATCTGCCACCGCTTGGGCCCGCGGTGCACCTGGCTCACGTACTGCCCGGCGTCGTCCAACACGATCAGTTCCACCCGATCGCTCGGATAGTCCTGCCGCAGATACGACTCGACCGCATGCTCCAGCAGCCGCGGCCGGGCATAGGTGCAGCAGAGGCAAGCCAGTTTCGGATAACTTTGGGGTTCTGGGGTGTTCATCGCTAGTCCAGTTTCTTGTTTTGTCACCGATAGTCGTTTTTCGCTCAGCGAAAAGGCGCTTGTTCGCGGAGCGAACAACGACACTCGTCCATTGTTCCCTACGTGGCGATCGTCGCTTCCGTCTCGCTACGTACTCCCGCAAGTAGTTTCCGCCAAGCCTCCCAGATCCGATCCGGGCAGGCCAATTCGTTCTCCAGGGCGTCTCGTGCATTGCGGGCGATCTGCACGCGCAACGTTTCGTCGCGGGCCAACCGGGTCGCTCGCTCGGCCGCCCCTTCCGGCCCGTCGACCAGAAACCCCGTCTCGCCGTCGCGAATCATCTCCCGCCAGCCCGAGTGGTTCTGAGCCACGATCGGCACGCCCAGGGCCATGGCCTCCAGACCCGATCGCGGCCAGTTCTCGCGGCAGTCGCCCCGCTGGATCATGCAGTGCAAACGGCCCAGAAACTCGGCCGACGGTTCCGCACCGGCCGCCAGGCACTCGGCCCACTCGGGACAGCGGCCCAGCTTCCGGGCGATCCGCCGGTCCCAGGCCATCACCCGGGCGCGGATCGGGTGGTCGATGCCGCGATAGACCGACCAGGTGTCGGCCGCGTATTTGGCCGGGTCGGCGCGGCTGATCCGGCCCACCACAAAGGGCTCGCCGGCAGCGTGTGCCAGCGGGTGGAAGGGGAACTCGTCGACCTCGAACGCCCCCCGGATCACCGCGCCCTGACCGGGCGAGTAGCCGTAGCGCCGCAGCTCCGGTTCGAGAGTCGTCCGTTGATAGCGGCTCTGGAACACGTAGCGGTCGAACGTGCCGCAGCGATCGTAATGCCGCCGCTCGGCGTCGAACATCCACAGCATGCAGCCCGCCCAGACAACCCGGCACCCGAGCCGGCGAATCCGTCCGGCCGCTTCAAGGAAGTTGCCGTTGCAGAACGACACGACGGTTCCGCCCGCCAGGCCCGGCACCTGGGCAAGCTGTTCCGGCCCGCCAATGCTTTCCACGCGGCAGCCGATCCCTTCGCACCGCCGGCGCCAGGCCGCATCGATCCGCCAGGTGGGTACGATCGTGACGCCGGCGCCGCCGCGCCGCCAGAGCCGTAGCGTGTGCCACAACTCCGTATCCGCCCCGCCGTAGAAGCTCGGCGCACCGAGGACGAACACGGAGAGATCGGTTTGAGGTTCAAGTAGGGGATACATGGCGATAGTTGTCGGGGTTCGGGGTTCGGGGTTCAGGGTTCAGGGTTCGGGGGTGTGCCCGCGAACGATTTCGGCCCCAGAGTCCGGCCGCCCGTTTCGGCAAGCCGGCGTCTAATGCGGTCGTATCTGTGTACGCCTGTTTCGTAATACGCCCACACCATAGCATGTTCCCGCGATTATTCAATACATTTTTTGAACACCCCCGATGGGGTGTTGTGGCCATGCCCCGAAAATTCTTCGCCAGGTGTTCAAAAAATGTATTGAATTAAATCTGAAATCTGCTATAAGGGAATCGTGAAGAATGTGACGTTCTTCACGACCGACCATTCGATCGTACCTACGGGTATCAAGAAGAGCTGGGCCGGCTGAGGCTTGACCGGCGAACGGTTCACGCGGAAACGCGGCCGAACCATCGCCAAGCGAACCTCGATCGGAGCCCGGTATCATGAAGGGGCCCGTCCCTGGAGGATTCTCCAGCGGCGGGCCCCTTTTTCTATGCGCGCCTCTTGGAGTGCGGCGATTCATCGCCGCTTTCTCTTCCCGGGCAGCAACCACACCTACCGATTGCCGGCGAGCGTCGCTTTTCGCTCCGCGAACAGACGCTCGTTGCTTTCGTGCGCTTCAACATCCCATTTCACTACCCCAAGGAGCATTCCCATGCCCAACCCCGACCCGGCACCGATCCAGGTGTCAAACCACCCGCCGGCCGTTCCGCCACCTGGCCACTTTGAACCACAGGATGGAACCGAAGTCGCTTCGAGCGTCCATTCCAGCGGTGCGGCAGCACCAACCGGCAGTGGCCCTGGCCACCCGCCTTCCCTGGTCCGCCAGGCCTGGAACCTGGCCACGTCGCTGGCCGACTTCGTAGCCGACGGCTGCAAGACGGTCACCGCGGAGCAATACCGCCAGCGGCTGGAGATCTGCGACGGCTGCCCCCATCGCCGCAACAACCGCTGCATGAAGTGCGGCTGCCGCCTCTCGCTCAAGGCCCAAGGCCGAGCCTTCAAGTGCCCCGAAGGCAAGTGGCCGGCCGCGGTCTGCAACCAAGAAAAGTAGCAGGCACGCTCCGTCGTGCCGTCCGCCAAGCAAACAAAAGAAGTGGCCGTCACGAAAAGTAGCAGGCACGCTCCGCCGTGCCGTCCGCCAAGCAGACAAAAGAAGTGGCCACCACGCTCCGTCGTGACGAGCCCTCTTGGACGGCGACGCCCCGTCGTTGCGTCCCGTGAACAAGACCGAGCGTTTCAACTCGTACCCCAGCTCAACAACTATTCAGGAGAAACATGCGATGACATACAACTACCCAGCCCCTTGCTGTTGCTGTGACAAGACTTGTGCCGTCTTCAGCGACGACTTTGACGAGGAGGCGTCGACGACGCTCAACGCCAATTGGAGCGAAGAATCGGGCGATTGGGTATATACGGGCACCGATTGCCTTCGAGAAAACGGCACGCCAGGCGCGTGCCTGTTGGCCACAGCAGTCTGCGACAACCGAGAGAACGCAGCCTCGTGCATCATTCGAGGAGTGGCGGTAGGCGACAAGATCCGTCTCATCGTCAACGCCGTGGACGCAAACAACTACTTCTTCGCCGAGGTGGAACAGAAGTTGAACTGTACGGGGATACGCCTCTACCGCAGAAAGAACGGAAGCAACACCTTGCTCCAGGAATACGAGGTGGAGCCCCCGATGGACTCGACGGAGCAAATCGTCGGCGTCTGCATCACCGACGAAACCTTCTCTCTCAACCTTCCTCCCTCGCCGTTCTCTGTGGCCACGTTTGCATTCGACTGCAATCCCGAACTGTTCATGACCGGGAAGAGGGGCGGCTTGGGAAACGGCGGGACGAGTGCCCTCGAGTTCTCGAACTTCAGCTTCGGAAATGCCTACCCGGAAACCACTCATTGCTGCGCCTTTCAGTGCATGTGCGAAGGCCTCTGCATACCGCGCAGGCTGTTGGCAACGATGTCGGCGGGAGGAGGGTGTGCAAGCCTCGACGGTACCACCTTCTACTTGGACTACCTGGCCGGCGCCGATACCTGGGTCAGCGACCGCAACGCGAATACTCCCGCATGCCTGACGAACGGGATGTGGGAATTCTCGTGTTTTCCCGACGGCAACTGCATCACCGGTGAATCCAAGACGTTTGGCCTGGTCATCCGGAACAGAGCCGACGGGAGCTGTTACAACCCCGACGGAGGAGAGTGCGGCTTCTCGGTGGCGGGTTCGGTTTGGGAGGCCTGCTATAGCTGCAATCCCTTCGTGGTTGCGTTCCCGGTGGTCTCCTATCCTCCCTTCGAGCCGCCGCTGGTCGAGGAGGACGACGAGTGCGACTGCTGCGATTTCTATGCCGGCGGATGGTGGCAAGTGACCGTCACGGTGCCATCCCCGTAAGTACTTCCCAAGCAGAAGGTGCGTCAAGAGCGCAACCCACACAAGTACAGCTTCGGACGCACCGAGTCTATTTCAAAATCTCGACTCCATCACTTCCAACCATAGGAACAAAACCCATGTCTACCACCTGCAATAACTGCGAATGCATCTGCGTCACCCCGCTCGACTGCGGTCACTGCGGCTGTGATACCGCCCCGCCCATCTGCAAGCTCACGGTTTCGCCTGTGCCCTCGTGCCTCTACCGGACCGAAAGGCTCGTCTCTACCAAGAAGCTGCCGTTGTTCCAACGTACAGACTACGACTTCGGCGCCGGCCCCAACATGCTCAACTCCGCCTGGCCCTGGATTTGCGATACCAACCAGGAGGCGGACTCGCGCCGCGTCATCGTCAACATCCCGCCCATGGCCCCGCTGTGGTTCAAGTGGAACGCGACGACCGGCGAGTACGAAGGAGAAGGCCCGGCAAAGGACTGGACCCTCACCTACGGCAGTTGGACCCTCACCTCGCCCGACGGCGAGATCTGGCAGTTCACCGGCTTCGAAGACGACGAGCCCAGGGGCCGCTTCGTCCGCTACACCTCGCCCGCCGGAACCGGCTACGAGGTCTACGACCCGGCTTATCGCGACGATCCCGGCAATCCCGCCGCCTACCCCTACACCGACGGCGCCCACATCAAGGGAATCGTGGCTACCTATCAAGACGGCGCCCAGACCGTCTACCGCTATCTCGACTTCGAATACGCGGTCGACGCTGCCGACAACGAGCACCTCCAGTCCGCCACAGTCCGTCGCAAAGCAAGTCCCCTTGAAGACATTGAGCGGATCCTGTTCAGCTATCGCACCTTGGAGATCGGCTCCAGCGAGTCGGCTCAAACCCTCTACAGCCTCAAGTCGATCACCCGGCAGATCTACGAAGACAGCGCCTGGGTCTCTGTCGGCCAGACCTTCACCAAGCACTACGGCGAGTCGGACGCCAACGGCAGCGCCAACGCGCCCAAGTACGACTTCGACGAAGAGGCCTACCAGCGACTCATGGCCGATCCCGAAGTCAGCGATCCCGACACCGCCTCCGAAGCCAAGCTGGCCCAGTACGCCACCACCTACTTCGAATACGACTCCGAAGGCCGCGTCTCCAAACGCCGGTCGGCCGACGGCGTCGAAACCACCTACGCCTACACCGGCGGCACCGGCAGCGAAACCAACCGAAACGCCTTCGCCGGCAAGGTGGTCGAAACCCGCGGCAACTGCGCCGTCCAGGTGACATACAAGAACTTCCACGGGCAGACGCTGCTCTCCGAATCGAAGGAACTGGGCGAAGCCGTCGGCACCCTCAATTTCTACCAGTACGACTCCAACGGCAACCTCACCCTCCACGCCACCCCGTCGGCCCTGGCCGGCTACACAGTAAACGGCAGCACTATCACGCCCGTCTACAAATCGGCGAGCGGCCAGTACAACGTCGGCCTCGTCCACGTCTACACCTACTATACCGAGACGACCACCGGTACCAGCGGCTACGCCGTCGAAGGCTACAAGGAGTACGACCAGGTCAAGCAGGGCCGCGACGGCACGCCCATCAACGTCCGCAAGTACGAGTACACCGAGCACTCGGCCACGGTCGACTTGCCCGGCAGCCAGTCGAGCTCCTCGTCGAGCAGCAGCTCGGCCGGCGATACGATCGAGCTGACCGTCTTTCCCGTCGCCAAGCAGATCGCCTACCCCAACGAAAACGGCTCCTCGCCCATCGAAACGTCCTACGCCTACACCTGGTACGCCGACTCGGTCCAGATGGAGCAGCGCACCACCACCCTGCCGGCCGTCAGCGCCGGCCAGAACGGCTCGGGCACCTCGGCCACGCGGGTCGAACGGTTCGACGAACTCGGCCGGCTCGTGTGGACGAAAGACGAACGGGGCTATATTTCGTACAGAGAATATGACCTCGCCTCGGGCAATGTGACGCAGTCTATCCAAGACGTCGACGATACCCAGCTCACCGTCCCTAGCGGCTGGTCCACCCCGGCCGATGGCGGCAAGCACCTGGTGACCGACTTCGAGTACGACAATCTCGACCGCCTCACCCAGACCCTCGGCCCGGCCCATGACGTCCAGGGCACGACCGTCCGCACGGCCTCGTGGACCGTCACCAAGACGGCCGACCGCGAAACCCGCAGCGCCCAAGGCTACGCCGTGAGCGACGGCCAGGGCGGCTACAACTACACGCTGGTGAATCCGGTGCAGATCGAGAAACGCAACGCCACGGGCACCCGCAGCGAATCGATCTCGGCCGTCCGCGCCTCGACCAGCGGCAAGCTGACCGCTTCCGACACCTTCGCCCAATCGAGCTACACCCGCTGGTCGGTGAGTCTCTCCAACAACACCGGCCAACTGACGGCCACGCGGGTCTATCACACCATCCCCGCCTCGGGCGACGGCAGCTCGGGCACCAACTACGACGAATCGACCTTCGGCTACGATGGCCTCGGCCGGCAGAACAAGTCGGTCACTCCCGGCGGCACGATCCGCCGTACCGTGTTCGACGCCCGGGGCCAGGCCGTGGCCGACTACGTGGGCACGAACGACTCCAGCGCGACCGACGCCGACCCCACCGGCGCCGGCGGCGATCCCCACCTGGTGATCTGCACGGGCAGTTCCCCGTCGTCCTCGTCTTCCTCCACGTCGTCCTCCTCCTCGACCACGCCCGACCCGAACAACAACATGGTCCTCGTGGCCGAGCGGGAATACTGCGACGGCGCCGTCGGTTGTTCCTGCGGCGGCGGTGGAGCGGGGCAACTCGTTTCCGAAACCCGCCACGTCGACGCCGCCACCTGGCACACGACCGACTTCGAGTACGACTGGCGCGGCCGCACGTACCGCGTCTACCCGCCGGCCGACGACGCCGGGCGGACCGTCTACACCCAGACGACCTACGACAACCTCGACCGGGCCGTCAAGCAGGAGCGTTACCTGGAGATCTCCGGCAGCGCCGACCGGCTGCTCGCCCGCAGCGAAACCTCCTACGACGATCGCGGCCGCGTTTACCAGACGAAGCGTTATGCCATCGACGTGAGCGATGGCAGCGTGGGCAACTCGCTCGTCAGCAACACCTGGTACGACGCCGCCGGCCATGCGATCAAGCAGCAGCCCGCCGGCAGGCAGGCCTTCACCAAAACGGTTTTTGATTCGCTCGGCCGGGCGGTCAAGCAGTACGTGGGTTACGACACCGACGAAACGGCCTACGCCGACGCCTCGAGCGTCAGTGACGACACCATCGTCGAACAGTTCGAAATCACGTACGACGACGCGGGCAGCGTCCTGCAAACCACCACCCGCCAGCGTTTCCACAACGCCACGGGCACGGGCGAACTGACCACTCCCTCCGGTAGCCACCCCAAAGCCCGCGTCACTTACGCGGCCATGTACCACGACGAAATCGGTCGCCAGGTCGCCGTGGCCAACTACGGCACTTACGGTGGTGCCGCCTTCAGTCGTGCGTCCGTCGTGCCCAGCCGAACCGACACGATCCTCGTCACCTCGACCGAGTACAACGACGCCGGCCAGGCCTACAAGACCATCGACCCCGCCGGGCGTGAGGACCGGCAAGTCTTCGACGACGCAGGCCGAGTGGTCAAGGCGATTCAGAACTACGTCGACGGCAACCCCGCCACTGGCGGCGCCGATGAAGACGTCACGGTCGAAATGGCCTACAACGCCGACGGTCAACTGTCGACGCTCACCGCCAAGAACCCGACCACGGGCGACCAAACGACGACCTACGTCTACGGTACGACGCTCACCGATTCGGAGATCGCCACCAGCACGCTCAAGCGGGCGGAGATCTACCCCGATTCGGACGACACGACCGCCCTGGGCGACGGCGCCGACTCGACCTACGATCGCATCGAGTTCAAATACGATCGTCAGCAGCGCGTCACCGAAGTCAAGGACCAACAGGAAACGGTCCATGCCTTCGATTTCGACGCTCTGGGCCGACCGACACAGGATCGGGTGACAGCGCTCGGTTCCGGCGTCGACGGCGCCGTCCGTCGAATTGCCACGGAATACGACGTGTTGGGCCGAAAGTCACGAATTACCTCGTACGACAACCCCACCGTGGAATCAGGTTCTATTGTCAACGATTTGGCATTCGTGTATGATGATTTCGGGCAGCTTGTCACCGAGTACCAGGAACACGGTGGAGCGGTGAATACCGGAACGTCGCTCAAGGTCCAGTACGCTTACGCCGACGGCTCGTCGAACACGATCCGCCTGACGAAGATGACCTACCCCGACGGCCGCGAGTTGAACTACAACTACGGCTCTTCTGGCTCCACGGACGATGCCCTTTCGCGTGTGGCGTCCCTGATCGACGATGACGGCTCGACCCATCTGGTCGATTACTCCTATCTCGGCCATAACACCTTCGTCCAGACGGACTACCCCGAGCCGGATCTCCGCTACGATCTGGCCATGGGCGCCGGCGACGATCCCTACGATGGCTTCGATCGCTTCGGGCGAGTCGTCGATTCTCGCTGGTACGACTATGGTTCCTCGGCGGACGTCGATCGCATCCTCTACGGCTACGACCGCGTCGGCAATCGCACCTACCGCGAGCAGACCTGTGATGCCAACTCGTACCACGATGAAGTTTACGGCTACGATGGAGTCAATCGCCTCACCGACTTCGACCGCGGCACGATCAACGGCGGCAAGGACGCGATTTCCACACTGAAGTGTGCACAAGAATGGAGTCTCGACCCCACCGGTAACTGGTCCGGCTTCAAGGAGGATGACGACGGCGATTCAAGTTGGGGTCTCGAACAGACTCGCACCTCGAACGCGGTTAACGAGATCATGGATATCTCGGAAACCTCGGGCCCGGCGTGGATAACGCCCGTGTACAACCGCGCCGGCAACATGACCACCATTCCCAAACCGGCTGATGCGACGAGCAGCCTTGACGCGACGTACGATGCCTGGAACCGCCTCGTGAAGTTGGAGGAAGGCGAGGACACCGTATCCGAGTACGTTTACGACGGAGCGAAACGCCGCGTCGTCAAGAAGACGTATTCTGGCCACACGCTCGACGAGACCCGTCACTTCTACCACACGGATCCCCGGAAGTGGCAGGTGATCGAAGAGCGGCGTGAATCTGGTGGCACAATTTCGTCAAATCCCGATCGCCAGTTCACCTGGGGCCTGCGTTACATCGACGATTTCGTCCTCCGCGATCGTGACACCGATTCGAACGGGAGCCTTGATGAGCGGCTCTACGCCCTTCAGGATGCCAACTGGAATGTGACGGCACTGGCGGACACGAGCGGCGACGTGCAAGAGCGCTATGCCTATTCCACCTACGGCACGCCGAACGTGCTGACACCCACGTTCACCACCCGAGCGTCGAGCAGCTTCGACATCGAGGTTCTCTACGCCGGCTATCGATACGAGCAGGCCACAGCCTTGTACCACATTCGGCATCGAGTCTATCAGTCGGAGTTGGGCTGCTGGCTGCAGAGGGATCCATTGGAGTATGAGGTCGGCTTGAATCTGTATTGCTACGTGCGGAATATGCCCCCCTCGCGACTCGACCCTACGGGCTTGCAGGCGGTAAGTGCGACGAGCTTCGCCTATCCCACGGATCCGAATGCGGCAGCCATGAAAGCGTGGGGCTTCCAATTCCAATGGTGGATCGGTTTCAACGCTGCTGCTGATGGAAAGTTCTACTACCAGAAAATACACTCGCAGGTGAGTTTATTGGACGTCAATAGACGCGTTCTCCACTGGGCGAAATCAGACGTTGTTGATATCGCACAAATGTGGGGCGGAGATGCAGGCGGCGGGTTCACCGATACTCAGTCAAACGATAGCAACTTCGGCCCCTTCGTGAAGAACCATGTTTCTGCAAATCCGAAGGTCTGTCACGTTCGATTTCGACGGAACGCAACAATGAGGATAGTGGATTCAATAACGGTTGACCCCGTTGGCCCCGCGGGACCTCGGGCTTATAATCCGGGGAATCCGGTCAACGACCCGCAAGGAATGGTTCACTTGCACTACTGGGATTCCGATGGACTCGATAGCAAATCGAGCAATGTGAACGGAGCTGAGGGACCGCAATTGTTCGAGGCGATCACTTCGCCCGGGGCGAACCAGTTTTACAGACTGAGTTGGGCGGACAAGGTTGACTCAACGGTCCAGCGCCCATGGCGGATTAATCCGCTGGGCAACATCAAGCTGATCAAAACGGGAACACTGAGGTTTGCGTTCCCAGACAAAGGCAGACTTAATCCGACCGTCGCGGGTGGCATTGACCGGACCTATGGTCCGATTACAGTGGGATTGTGGCAGCAATAGTCCGTACGGATGTTGGCACGCGGCCACTTTCAATCGCACCGACCCTGTGTTGGCATAGGACGAGTCCTCACTGATAGAGGTCGTTTCACAGCAAGCGGCTTCGTCAGGAGGGCTCGTAGGTGTTCAAGGAGATGAACATAAGCCCCAGGTATGAGACGAAATTTGCCAACATGATGTGCGGGCGTTCAAGCGACCTGCGGAAACGTGTTACCATGCCTGCGAGCACTCGTTGGATCTACATCGGTGTCCTGGCGTCCTTCAATGTGACCGTCCTCTGCCTCTCTCGGCCGATCGCAGAGATGATCGGCTGGGGGTATCATTCGACCATTGCGAATTGTCTGGAGGCGGCGCCCTTGTTCGCAGTCTCTTTTCTAGCAATGATTATGTTGCAGAAGTTGTTAGTTCGCATGCTAACGATGATCGCTGGCCTGTTCGCGACATCGGTCGTGTTCAGCGTCTTGGCAGAACGTGGACACGTCCATCTCCCAGAGCTATGGCTGATTCAGAGGACCGCATCAGAACTGTTCTTGTACCTTGTTCCCACGTGTATTCTGATCTATCTCTTCGCTGGTTTCGTGGATCTGTCGCTTTGTTCTCATGATGAACAACGCATGCAAAACCGGAACAGACTGTCGATCGCCGGGCTGATGATCGCCATGGCGGCATTCTATGCGGCAATTATTTGGAAGTCGGAGGTCGATTACAGATACGAGATTGCGAGCCTCAGTTGGGTCGGCGTCGAGCTGACCGTCACGGAAATTCGCGTGCGAAATGCCAGCGCAGTCGCTATGTTTGCACCAATCTTGTCGAGTTTGATGCTCTGCGGATGGTGGGCGGGTGTCTCGCGCGTCCGCTTTCTCGTCCTGCTCGTGTTGGCCGTTGCGCTAGGAGCCGTCTCCTGTTCGCCAAGCAGCTCCACCGCCTTGAAGGGCGCCGCTGGATTCTCCCTATTGTCTGCGCACGTTTCCGTCAACGTTCTCGCAGCAAGACTGCTCTGCCGACGATGCGAAGAAGAAAGGAAGGGGCTAGGGACTCGCGCGGCAACTCCGGACATCGGATAGCCTGAGCACGACGCAAACTGACAAGCCATAACTCTAACCACCGGGAAGTCCCGGTCACCGCGAACCGGACTTGCCGGTTCTCTCCTACACAACGGTCGCCAAACCACCCCTTCCCAAACTCCGCCACCCACCCCCACCAGAAAGAACGCCAAGTGGCCCAGAATACCCTGAATCTGGCACCCCAAACCGCTATACTGTACCCATGAATACATGACGTCGTTCTTCCCGCCCATTCGCTTTCAACAATAGGCATCCCCCCTCAGATTGACCCCCATATTCTTGAAATCCTGCAATCAATGAAATCTATGGTGCAGGCAAACCAGGAAGACCTTCTCCCCCAATCGCCGGAGGTGCCGTTCCCGTTCACTCAGCCCGACGTCCGCTACGATCTGGCTCACGGTGCGGGCGTCGACCCCTACGACGGCCCCATGGATCGCTTCGGCCGCGTGACGGATCTGCTGTGGTACGACTACGGCTCTTCCGCCGATCTCCTCCGCTTCAAACACGGCTACGATCGTGCTGGCAACCGGCTCTACCGCGAAGAGGCCGACACGAGCGACCGGGACCAACTCCACTCCTACGATGACATGAACCGCCTCACCCAATCCGAGGAAGGCACGCTCAGCGTCGGCAAGGACAGCATCTCGTCGCTCAACTTCAAGCAAGAGTGGTCTCTCGACCCCACCGGCAACTGGTCCGCCTTCAAGGAAGACTCCAACGGCAACAGCACGTGGGACCTCGACCAGTCTCGCATGTCGAACGAGGCCAACGAAATCACCGACGTGGCCGAAACCACCGGCCCAAGCTGGATCACGCCCGTCTACAACCGGGCCGGCAACATGACGACGATCCCGCAACCGGCCGACCCGACAGGTTCCTACGCGGCCACCTACGACGCCTGGAACCGGCTCGTCAAGCTGCAAGAGGGCGAAGACACCGTGGCCGAATACGTCTTCGACGGCGCCAAGCGGCTCGTCGTCCGCAAGAAGTACGTCTCCGGCTCCATGAGCCAAACCCGCCACTTCTACCACACGGCCCGGTGGCAAACGATCGAAGAGCGGCTCGAATCGGGCGGCACCATCCTCTCGACCGCCGACCGCCAGTTCACCTGGGGCCTGCGTTACATCGACGATCTCGTCTGCCGCACCGTCAATTCCGTCCACGACTACGCCTACCAGGACCCCAACTGGAACGTCATCCTCAGCAGCAGTGCCCTGGCGCGCGTCGTCTACCAACCCTACGGCCAGATCCGCTCCACCTGCCCGGCCGCCCAACGCGACCTCGACGCCTGGCAACACTACTTCGCCGGCTACCGCCGCGATGAGGACACCGGCTTGTATCTCGTCCGCCACCGCGTCTATCAGCCGGAGTTGGGCTGTTGGGTGCAGAGGGATCCGAAGCGCGTGTCAAGTGCATCAAGTCTTTACATGTATGTAGACTCCTCGCCGCTGATTCTCACTGACGCCTCGGGTCTTGAGAATCCGAGGCCCCGTGAGCCTTGGCATTGGTATGGGGATGATGTTCCCAATCCGTGCGCTGCTAGGGAGTTTGACGAGTGCGAGTTAGTGGAGCAATGAGGTGGCTCCAGTTTGACAGACACTCCAAGTGCTTATTCCAGCCGTTATACTGGGGAGCAAAGGAGTGTGTCATGACAAGGAAATCGAGCCGGGGGAAGGGTCGTTCTG
>Ga0209723_1002024_pt1 | contig 29005 bp, 27 predicted proteins | sample BiotimSIPDNA_2_FD_185750 | JGI IMG/M metagenome (GOLD analysis project Ga0209723, IMG submission 185750) | Anaerobic biogas reactor microbial communites from Washington, USA - Biogas_R2 time_0 SIP DNA (SPAdes) (version 2) | ecosystem: Engineered > Bioreactor > Anaerobic > Unclassified | place...
TCTTTTTAAGGCTTCTTCCATTACCACTGCACCAAGGTTTACCACCGGCTCGTCCTGTAAGGTACCATTAAAGGTCCCTACCGGGGTACGGCATCCGCCTATTAATACCACTTCTCTTGTCATTGATGACGCCTCCTTTTTATAGAATAAATACTGCAGGATTTAAAAATATGCCCGGCTCCGCCATATTAATGATTAAACTGGTACGCAGGCGGGGCGGGCCTTTTTTAATTAATAAGCAAAGAAACCTTCGCCGGTTTTACGGCCCAGCTTGCCAGCCCGTACCATTTTCACCAGCAAGGGACAGGGACGATATTTGGGATCGCCAAATTCTTTATACAGGGTTTCCATTATAGCCAGGCATATATCAAGACCGATCATATCCGCCAGGGCCAGGGGGCCCATAGGATGTCCGGCGCCAAATTTCATGGAGGTATCGATATCTTCTGCGCTGGCGACACCTTCCATTAAAGCATACATCCCTTCATTCAACATGGGGATCAGCAGACGGTTAACAACAAAGCCGGGCGCTTCGTTTATTTCCACCGGGGCTTTCCCCAACTTTTCAGTGAGGTCCTTGATGACATCGAAAGTAGCCTGACTGGTGGAGGCGCCGCGAATGATTTCCACCAGTTTCATTGATGGTACCGGGTTAAAAAAATGCATGCCGATTACCCGGTCAGCCCGGTTAGTAACTGCACCGATAGCAGTAATGCTAAGTGCCGAAGTATTAGAGGCCAGAATACATTCCGGTTTGCAGATCTGATCTAATTCCTTAAAAATGCTATTTTTGATCTCCATTATTTCCACAGCAGCTTCAATTACCAGGTCGCAGTCTGCCGCGCTGGCCATATCAACCACGCCGACAATTCTACCCATTGCTGCTTCTTTGTCCGCCGCCTCCAACCGACCTTTTTCCACCAGACGGGAAAGATTTTTATCTATTCCCTTTAATCCATTATCAACAAACTCCTGTTTGATATCCCGCAAAATAACATCGAATCCGCTTTGAGCTGCTACTTGAGCAATTCCAGCCCCCATGGTGCCCGCACCTAAAACCATAATTTTCATTCCATTACCTCCTAATTATAAATTCAATAAATAGTATATCAAAATGCAGACCTTAATAGCTATTCGCCCTCAAGGCGGTTATGGCAAAGGATGTATTTCAGTTATACTGAATCAATAATGAATCAAAATGATTTAATTAAACAATAGAACCTGCATTATAATGACACATCAATTAGTCCTTCCCCGAGTCACTCCCATTTATAAAACATTACATTTCAAGAGCGCAGTTTTCTTGATGCTGTTTGCACATCATCATAGCTATTATTCTGACCCGCCGGTGCTCTGTTCACAGGGACAGAACCCGCCCCATCGGCAGTTGGAGGAAACGGGGGAACCCCGACGGGCCAACAGAGGCGTCGGCCCCAACATCGTCACACATCAATCGTCGGAAGTCAGGAGAAATATGGGCCTGGCGCGGGTTTTCCTCACCCCCTAACGCCATCCTGGACCCTGCCCTTGACCCCGGCGTACCGACAGAGGCGTCGACCCCTGCAGCCTGTGGGGCAGATAATTTGCTTCGTCAATAGTTTTTCGGCCCTGATAACTACAGGAGGAAAATATCAATTAAATTTAAGGTATAATACTTATAGCATTAATTAATGCAAAAGCCGTGCCAGGTCTCTGGCCAAAAGGTCCGACTAAACAGTCCGAAAATTTCGGCATATCGCGAGAGAACGATTTCTTTAAAGGGGGCCAATTGGATAAAAAATGCAGAATGGCATCATGAATAATGCTGAGATGCATTGATTGACAGGATGGCTGGGGAAATAACCAGTTTGCGATATTAGCTATGATTGGATTCCAATAATCATGGTGAATATACTGAAATACGGGATAAAATAATGCTAAAATGCATTAAATTGTTTTAATAAAAAATTATCACAGAAAAGAGGAAGCATTTTGCTTCCCGGTATGCTGTTATTTAATAATAGATTCAGGCCTGATGGGTTATTTCATTAATTGTGACGGCTGAAGAGCACAATTATATATTCTTCGATTCAACCAGAAAGTATTCAGAAGCAATTACTCCCAGCTAATAAGAAAATGTAATATCATTTTAATATACAGGTTCTAAAATAATTTTATAATACAAAAGACTTTCAATTCTGGCATAATATAATCTAATAACTTTTAAACGGATAGACTTAAGGGACCGATAAACGAGGGATATCTTCCCGGGTGTAAGAATTTTTAGGAGATGAAGACGAATGGAACAAATCACAATCCAGAAAACTGAGACTGCAAGGGAAAAACCGGATCAAGCCAACCTTGCTTTCGGCAAGCATTTTACCGATCACATGTTCATTATGGATTATACTGAAGGCCGGGGCTGGCATGACCCGCGCATCATTCCCTATGGGCCATTGTCATTTGACCCATCAACAGCTGTTCTTCATTATGGTCAGGCCACTTTTGAAGGACTAAAAGCATATAAAACACGGGAGGGTAATATCCAATTATTCAGACCATATGCAAATATGCACCGCATGAATATTTCCAATGACAGGATTTGTATTCCGCAGATTGACGAAGAATTTTGTGTCAATGCCCTTAAAGAGCTGGTTTTGATAGATCAGGACTGGATTCCCGAGGCTGAAGGGACCTCCCTTTATCTGCGCCCCTTCGTTATTGCAACTGAAGCGCAATTAGGAGTACACCCTTCCAGAACTTATAAATTTATAATAATTATGTCACCGGTGGGGGCCTATTATCCACAAGGAATCAATCCAGTCAGCATTTATGTGGAGCAAAACTATGTCAGAACTGTTAAAGGCGGGACCGGCTTTGCTAAAACAGCCGGCAATTATGCTTCCAGCTTGAAATCCCAGGAAGAGGCAGAGAAAAAGGGCTTTACCCAGGTATTATGGTTGGATGGTGTCGAAAAAAAATACATAGAAGAAGTTGGTACTATGAATGTATTTTTTAAGATTAAGGGAGAAATTGTTACTCCAGCCCTCGATGGCGGCAGCATATTAGCAGGAATCACCAGGGATTCAACCATCCAGCTGCTCAAACATTGGGGAATGCCAGTTAATGAAAGAAAAATCACAATTGAAGAATTGTTTACAGCAGAAGCACGGGGGGAAATGGAAGAAGCCTTTGGCACAGGTACTGCGGCAGTAATCTCCCCTATAGGTGAACTGGTTTATGGGGGAAGGAAAATGATCATCAACGACAATAAAATTGGTGCTGTTGCGCAAAGATTGTATGATGCCATAACCGGGATCCAGAATGGCAGCATAGCGGATCCTTTCGATTGGATAACCAGAGTAAAATAGAATTCTTTAGCGATAAAACGGGATGGACAACAAGACCATCCCGTTTTTTATATTAAATTTACATATGTTTATTTGGTATGAAAAAACCTTCCGCCATTTATGATGAAAATACCTCCGGTGACTATAAAAATAAAGAGGGTTAATTGGTTAAATTACAGAATCATATAAGAAATGGTAGAATGGCCTGTCTCATAACGGTATGGGGTGGGTCAACGCGGTATATTAATGAATGGATTAAAGAATTTATTAAAGAACGGGGTGATTATATGCAGAACAGGACATTAGCAGGAATGATCCAAAGTCAATTAAAGAAGTATGAGAACCGTGCGGAAAATGCGCTTTATTACAAGGAAGGTGATGAATGGAAAGGTATCTCCTGGAAGGAATTTGGTGAGAGGATTAATAATACTGCCAGAGCTTTGCTGGAGCTGGGGGCAGAGGAAAATGAAATGATTGCTATATATTCCAGCAATCGGCCTGAATGGGTAATCAGTGACTATGCTATCATGAGCATCAGATGTTCTACTGTGGCTATTTATGCTACCAATACGGCTGAACAGGCAGAATATATAGTAGATGATGCCAGATGCAGAATCATATTTGTGGATGATCAATATCAATATGATAATGTTATGCAATTTTACAAAGGTAATTCCAAAATAGGTTATGTGATCGTTTTCTCCAGATCTGTAAAGATTGATGAAAATGATGAAAACATCATGTACGTTGATGATTTCTATGAACTGGGCAGAAAATCCAATCAGGAGAAAGAATTGCAAAGGCGCCTGGCATCAATAACCGAAGATGATATCATGTCAGTTATCTACACTTCGGGAACCACTGGAGATCCGAAAGGTGCCATGCATGCCCACCGCAGTTTCTTCGTGGAGATTGATGCCCTCAATTCCCGTTTTCCCATGGGAGAAAATGATATAGAAGTAGTTTTCCTTCCTCTGAGTCATGTTTATGAAAAAGCCTCCAGTTACTGGATGCATTCTCAGGGGGCGACCCAATATTTCTGTAGTGATACCAATAAAATAGTAGAATATTTTGGAGAGATCCGACCAACCTATATGTGCGGTGTGCCGCGCTTATTTGAAAAAATGTATGCCGCCATCTATGCCAAAATGGAGAAGGCCGGGGGTATTAAAAAAAGTATCTTCGATTGGGGTATTGATATTGGTAAACAATATGAATTTGCTAAATTCCGGGGGGAGAAGATTCCTGCCTCACTCGAATTTAAGCACAAAGTAGCTCATAAGATGGTACTCTCCACTGTTCGTGAACTGCTGGGGGGCAGGCTGAATTTCTTTTCTGCCGGCGGGGCTCCTCTGGCCAAAGAAATCGAAGAATTCTTCTTTGGTGCCAATATTTTTATTGCCCAGGGTTATGGATTGACAGAGACTGCACCAATGGGCTCCTGTAATGCTCCCAAAGATTTTAAATTTGGTACCGCCGGAAAACCCATCGACGGCAACCATATTAAAATTGCTGAAGACGGTGAGGTGCTTATCAAGGGAGATAATGTTTTTAAGGGTTATTGGAATAAACCTGAAGCAACTGCAGAAGCCATGACGGATGACGGCTATTTCAAAACCGGCGATATAGGCATGATAGATGAGGATGGTTTTTTGAAGATTACCGACCGCAAGAAAGATATCATCATTACTGCCAATGGTAAGAACATTGCACCGCAATTAATCGAATCCAGGATTGGACAGGACTATTATTTTGAACAGATGGTGGTTTTCGGCGATCGGCAAAAATATCTTACAGCGCTGATTGTTCCGGCTTTTCCGGCTCTGGAAGAATATGCCCAGGATAAAGGCATCACCTACAAGGATATTCCTGATCTTTTGACCAAACCTCAGATCGTACAGCTTTATTCTGATCGGATAGCAGGGCAATCCAAAGATCTGGCGGCACATGAAAAGATAGTAAAATTCAAGCTTTTAGATAAACCTTTTACAGTGGAAAGCGGTGAAATGACTCCCAGTAACAAGATCAAAAGAAAGATAATCGCTGAAAACTATGGTGATACAATCGGCAAAATGTATCAGGAATAACAAAATCAGTTATTACATTAATAATACCCGGCAGCAATCAAGCCGGGTATTATTTTCCTATCCTTTATTTATAGGGTAAAAACTATTAGTATATTATTCAGGAATTCATCATGATGAGGAAAGGATGCTGCGTTAATGAAAGATGCAAATCTTGGGACAACGAATTATATAGATATCGAAGACCTCGCCATCGTTAACAAGGTTAAAGAATTAACTTCCGGATGCGAATCCGAAGGGGAGAAGCTAAAGGCAATTTTCTATTTTGTACGGGATGATATACCCTACAATATGTATGCTGTTTCCGGCAATGCCGAAGATTACAAAGCCTCCAGGATTCTGTCGGCCGGGAAGGGGTTTTGTATTCAAAAAGCAATCTTGTTCACCGCCCTGTCCAGGGCAGCAGGAATACCGTCCCGACTGGTCATTGTAGCCATTCGCAACCACCTGATTTCCTCGGAGGTAGTAGAACTTTTAGGGGGCAATCTTTTCTTCCCCCATGGTTATAGTCAGGTCTGGCTGAATGATCGCTGGGTAAATATTGCTGCCACCTTTGACCAGCCTTTATGTGAAAGGATGGGAGCAGCAGCAGCCGATTTTGACGGTCAAAATGATACCTTGCTACCCAAAACGGATCTTAAAGGCAATCCCTTTATTGAATATATTGACCATCATGGTATATATGCTGATTTGCCCTGGGATTATATTATGGAAAAAATGCCGGTTTATTATGATGAGCGCTGGCAGATATGGTTCGGTGATGAGATGGAAGCACTCCGTCAAAAATACGATGGTGCCAGAACGGACCAGGATAAACAATAAATGATTCTGCAGTAACAGAATAGAAACAGGTTTGCAACAAGTATGCAACAATAATGTAACAGCAGGTGAGCAATGGCATCCCCAAAAAGGATAAAAGCCGTTTTTAGTTTTATGCCCCCCGTTGCCACCCCGTTTCTTAATTTGCCGTAGAAAACTGAAAAAACAAAAACCTCCGAAGTGCGGAGGTATAGCCTTTTATGCTGGTGGGCCATACAGGAATCGAACCTGTAACCTTCTGATTAAGAGTCAGCTGCTCTGCCGATTGAGCTAATGGCCCATGAATACTGCAATGAATATTATATACGCTGTCAGAATAGATAGCAAGATAAGAATTGAAAAATAGCGGTAAATAGCGGTAATAACATGGCAGGACCCAATAAGGGAAACGCCGACTCAAGCTGGAAGGTAGAAGATGGAAGGTATAAGGAGGGGTAAAAATAAAACCGGGGCACACCATAAAATAATGGGCGGATCTTTATTTATGCTTGAGATAGTATTCTTTTATCCGGGCAAAACTTTCTTTGCTTAATTGATGCTCGACCTTGCAGGCATCCTCATGGGCTACTTCTTCCGTAACACCCAGTTTAATTAATATCTCCGTAAGCAGAACATGCCTTTCGTAAACCCGTTTAGCTATATCCAGGCCGACATTTGTAAGGGTAATGTAACCGGATTCATCTATCTCTATAAAACCGCCCTCCCGCAATTGTTTCATCATAACACTGATAGTGGGTTTGGAATATCCCATCTCATTGACCACATCGATAGAACGAATGGAATCCTGCTTTTGCAAGAGCATAAATATAGTTTCCAGATAATTTTCAATTGTTTCGCCAACCTGCATTTAACTGCCTCCTGAATGGTTATGCTAACCTAACTAAAACAATCATAGCACAAAATTATAGCAAAAACAGATTTACCTATTGACAAAATAGTTAGCAAAGACTAACCTGAGTTAGGAAGAACTAACTACATTAGCTTGACCCCTGAATTTACTTAAAAAATTCACTGGATACCAGATATACTAGATAATCAGATGGCATAAATAAAAGGAGTGAGTTAAATGACCAGGAATTTAACCAAACTAGGCAAGGGAGACGGAGGCCGGGTAAAAGCAATTGATGCTGGAAAAACTGCCACGAAGAGATTATATGAATTGGGCTTCAATACCGGTGCTCTTGTTAAGATAATTAAAAATGATTCCGGTCCGGTCATAGTAAGTTTAAATGGCAACAAAGTTGCTCTGGGCCGCGGGCTGGCCGGAAAAATATTGTTAGAATTGCAGTAGTGAAGCATAGGAACATATATTCAGAATAAAGATTCACAGATTTATTTAAAATAGATGAGGGGATTGTAGATGAAAAACGGGAAAATAGCGCTGGTGGGTAATCCTAATAGTGGTAAAACAACTTTTTTTAATGTCCTTACCGGATCCAACCAGCATGTGGGCAACTGGCCGGGAGTAACCGTCGAAAAAAAAGAAGGACGTTTCACATATGAGAAAATAGAATATCAAGTTGTGGACCTTCCGGGCACATATAGTCTGGGAGCATTCTCTGAGGATGAAATGATTGCCCGTGATTATATTCTCACCGGTGATGCAGATGTAATAATCAATGTTATTGATGCCAGTAATATTGAAAGGAATCTCTACCTTACCACCCAGCTTTTAGAGATGGAAAAGAATATAGTAATTGCTCTTAATATGACCGACGAGGCCGAGAGAAGAAATATTAAATTTGATATTAAAGAGCTGTCAAGAAAACTTGGCATTCCGGTGATCCCTACAATTGCCTATAAAAATACCGGGATTGAAGAAGTTATCCAGGCTGCTATAGATGCTATCAATGAAGAAAGAACCTACAAAAACCCTTTGCGATACAATGAGCATGTTGAACATCACATAGAACATATTGAAGAGATACTGAAGGACACTGTATTGCCTTATCCGGTCAGGTGGACGGCGATTAAAATAGTCGAAGGCGATTCTAAAATAATGGACAGGCTGGAAGAATCAGGTGTAGGCGAAAGCTCCATAAGCAAAATCAAGGATTTCTATAAATTTCACAGTAAAGATAGTTTTGAGCTGGATATCATTGATTCAAGATATGCTTTTGCCCATAAAGCTGCTGAGAATACCGTTATCAGGCCGGAAAAAGAAACAGTTACCCTCACTGATAAATTAGACAAAATGTTTACCAACAAGTATCTGGGGATACCGGCCTTTGCTGCTGTAATGCTGATTGTTTTCCAGCTGACATTTGCGGTGGGGGAAGAACTTTTAGGCGGAATTGCCGCGGATTTAATCGACGGCCTCGGGGGTTGGCTGGAAAACTTATTGGTTTTATTTAACGCCCCCGATTTGATGGTTTCTTTTGTTGTCGACGGGATAATTAATGGGGTAGGAGCAGTTATTGAATTCGTGCCTTTGATCGCGGTGTTGTATTTGCTCCTGGGCTTTTTGGAAGATAGCGGTTACATGGCCAGAGCGGCTTATGTCTGGGATGATCTGATGCGCAGATTCGGTTTGCAGGGCAGGGCCTTTATTCCCATGATAATAGGTTTTGGCTGCAATGTGCCCGGTATCATGGCCACCAGGACCCTGGACAACAAAAAGGACAGGATGATAGCAATGCTGATAATTCCTTTCATGTCCTGCGGGGCCAAGCTGCCTATTTACTCCATGTTTATTGCGGCTTTCTTTTCTAAACACGGCGGATTGATACTTTTTACCCTTTATGCACTGGGGGTACTGGTGGCTTTGATTACAGCCAAATTACTCAACAGGACTTTGTTTCCGGGTGAATCTTCATATTTTATAATGGAGCTTCCGCCTTTCAGGATTCCAACAGTCAGAAATGTACTGAGGAATATGTGGGACAATGTGTGGGGCTTTATACAGCGGGCCGGGACTATCATTTTCCTCGTAATTACATTTTTATGGGTTCTGGCTGTTTTCCCGGTATCGGCTGAACCTTACAGTCAGTTCAGCTACCTGGGCCGGATAGGTACATTTTTAGTTCCGCTATTCCAACCGGCAGGTTTTGGTACCTGGCAGGAAGCGGTGGCCCTGTTTGCCGGAATACCGGCTAAAGAGGCCGTTGTTGGCACACTGGGGATGCTTTATGCCGGACAGTATATGGAAGAAGGTGTGATCCTGGTTAATGCAATAAAAATGCATTTCACTTCCTTAACAGCTTTGTCATATATGGTCATGGTATTGCTTTATACACCTTGTGCAGCTACTCTGGCGATAATAGCAAAGGAAACAAAATCAATAAAATGGCCGACTATTGTGGCTGTTATAACTTTCGCTCTGGCCTGGGTTGCAGCGGTGGCAGTTTTTCAGATCGGTACTTTATTGGGCTTCGGCTAAACAAAATATGAGGCAGGGTGATTAAAAATGCTGAAAGACATATTAAAAACTATAGTACGGGATGGTTATATATCCAAATCGCTGCTGGCTGCTGAACTGAAAACATCGGAGTCGGTTATCGAGGAAGGGTTTAACCAGCTGCAGCGAATGGGATATATAGAAAAAGATGAAATGGTTAAGGATTGCGGATTTGATATTTGTCCCGGCTGCAGCAAGGCAAATAATTGCCAACTGGAAATTGCGAAAATATATAAGATTACCGATAAGGGCAGAGCGGTTATCAGTTAAGGGTATGGCAGCGGGTATTATTAAAGCAGCGGCCGGGAAAAAACATAATTGCTGCCCAATAAATATAATTTTTCCTGTTGTGTGTATGTTGGGGATAATTGAGGTAGTATAATAATATGGAGACAAATATTTAACCGGGAGGTTTTGACATGGAAGACATGTTTAAAAAAGCTTTTTATCTGGGACTGGGAACATTAAGCTTTACCAAAGAAAAAGCGGAAAAGTTTATGAATGAAATGGTGGAAAAAGGTGAAATGTCATCTGAAGAAGGCAGTAAATTTATTGACGATTTGATCAAACGTGGGGAGGAAGCCCGGGAAGAGGTCAAGGATTTCGTTCAGCAGGAAGTTAAATGCAGGCATAAGGATATGGTGACCCGGGAAGAATATGATGCTTTGCTGCAAAGGTTGAAGGATCTGGAAGACCGGCTCGGCTAACGGAATTGTTATAGCCGGTCAGGGCCGGCCCCATGTTATTATTCATCAATACTGATTTTGGGCAGCAGATCATTTAAGATGTCTTTAAACTTTTCGATTCTTAACCGTTCATTTTCACTGGCAAAACAGTGATCAATCAGTTCCTGTTCAGCGATTACCAGGGCATTAAAAATTTTATCATAAAGACTCATGTCAGGATGTTTAAAATAGTTTTCGATTTTCACCAGTGTTTGTTTTTCTTCCCATGTCAAAGTTTGGGTTGTCATTTTTCCACCTCCGCAGTAAATCCTGAACTAATAATATGCAAAGGCTGAAAAAAAATTGCCTGTAACTTGCTCCTGGCAAGAAGTTTTTCATATTGACTATGGAAGGCCGTAATGATAGCATAATTAGCAAATCATATATGACGATGATCAGAAGAACCTTAAAAGTCCGTTTTGCAGAGAGTCGGGCCGGGTGTAAACCGACAGACGGGAAATAAGGATGCCATCTGGGAGTTTTCGGTGAATTCGCAGGAAGGAAGCCGAACGGCAACCACCGTTAGAAGTTTTAAGCCGGGCGTACGCCAACCAGGGTGGTACCGCGGGAGTTGATCCTCTCGTCCCTATATGGGGATGAGGGGTTTTTATATTATATCATGGTTTAGAATGGAGGAGTTTTAATGGATTTACAGAGGCAGATTTTAAACTTGCTCGAAAGGGATGCCAAGCTTAATGCGTCAACAATTGCCACTATGCTGGATGTGGATGAATCAACAGTAACAGCGATGATCAAAAAAATGGAAGATGAACGAATTATTCTGGGTTATAACACCATTATCAACTGGGATAAAATAGGCGATGAAACAGTTACAGCCATGATCGAAGTAAAAATGCAGCCGGAAAGGGAAGTGGGTTTTAATCGTATCGCCGAACGTATTTGCCGTTTCCCCGAAGTGAAAAGCGTTCAGTTGATCAGCGGCACCTATGATTTATCAGTGATTGTCACCGGTAAGACCCTGAAGGATATTTCATGGTTTGTTTCCCATAAGCTGTCAACCCTGGACCAGATACAGAGCACGGTTACCCTGTTCATTCTCAAAACATATAAACAGGAACATTTTATGTTCAATGATAATGATGATGATAAAAGGCTGGTGGTGAGTCCATGAGTGACATGAACCGCTATTTGTCTGAAGTCGTAAGGACCATTCCGCCCTCGGGGATACGCAAATTTTTTGACCTGGTATCCCAAACAGAAGGTGTCATTTCTTTGGGTGTAGGAGAACCTGATTTTGTTACCCCCTGGCATATCCGGGAAGCTTCCTGGTACTCGCTGGAAAAAGGCTATACAATGTATACTTCTAACAGCGGTCTTATGGAACTGCGGGAAGAAGTAGCCGCTTATGAGAAACGCAAGGTGGGAGTAGAATATAATCCTGACGGTGAAATCCTGATAACGGTTGGAGTAAGTGAGGCCGTTGACATTGCACTGCGGGCTTTGATCGAACCGGGTGACGAGGTGTTGATTCCTGATCCGTCCTATGTGTCCTATGCGCCTGGTGCTCGTCTGGCTTTTGGCCAGGCTGTCCCGGTGCCGACATATGATCAGGATGAGTATCGTTTGCGCGCTGATGTGCTGGAGAGCTGTATAACTCCAAAAAGTAAGGTTTTGATCCTTACTTTTCCCAGTAATCCTACCGGGGCGATTATGCAAAAGGACGATCTGGCAGCAATAGCCGCGGTGGTTAAAAAGCATGATTTGATCGTTATTTCTGATGAGATTTATGGAGAACTGACCTATTATGGCCAGCATGCCTCAATAGCGGCCCTGCCAGAAATGAGGGACCGGACAATACTCATGAATGGTTTCTCCAAAGCTTATGCCATGACGGGCTGGCGAATCGGATATGCCTGCGGGCATCGTGATATTATTGCCGCCATGACCAAAATCCATCAATATACCATTATGTGTGCCCCTATTATGGCACAAAAAGCAGCACTGGAGGCCTTGCGCAATGGAGAAGAGCAGATGCGCAAAATGGTCGAAAACTATAATCACCGCCGGAAATTGCTTTTAAATGGATTTGAAGAAATAGGTCTGGATTGTTTTGAGCCCCGGGGAGCGTTTTATTGTTTTCCTTCGATTAAAAGCACCCCGTTTAATTCCGAGGAATTTTGTGAGAGATTACTGCAGGAAGAAAAGGTGGCGGCGGTGCCGGGCAATGCCTTTGGCAGCAACGGCGAGGGCTTTATCCGCTGTTGCTATGCTGCCAGTGTAAAAGATCTGGAAGAAGCCATCATAAGAATGGGTAATTTTTTAAATCGACATCGATAAGTAATTTGTCGACTGCTGTCAATGGCTATTGATAGATGAAGAATCCGTATTATCCGCGAAAAAAGGTATGGGACATGTTTACCTTAATGTAATTTGTCGCTGATCAGATCAAAAAAGGAGAGTAAATATAGCGAACAGTGGTTGATAATTGTGGAATAAAGCCTTATTTAACTGGAGGAATAGACCTTACTCCTGCGAAATTTATATAAGCATGATGAAAGAATATGGAGGGTCGAAAGATGGCATTGGAATTAACATCGAATGAGGTCGAACTCCTTAATGCCTATCAATGTCTAACCACGCAGGGGCAAAAGGAAATCAAGGAATATCTCCGTTATCAATTGTGCAAACAATATCGCCGGGAAGTAATGGGATCAATATTTAATAATAAATTGATGGACAATCTGCTGCGCGGTCTGGTTCGCATCATAGAAGGAAGGGAACTGGATGTAGAACTGGTCACCAGGAGGATAAAACAAATAAAGGAATTGTATTACAGTACTTTCCAAAAAGTACATTTCAAATACAGTGAGGTGGTTGATAATCTTGATAGTAATGAGATTGTTAGAGAAACCGGACGCCACGCTTTTGAAAATATTGAACAGGCTCTCCAATCAGGGAATGAAGATTTGATCCGCCTGGAAGTCCGCGAATTCTATCAGGATTACATAGTTTTGTCCCGAAATAATGACGCAAGAAAAATTATTGCTGTATAATAGATGAAATAATATTTAAATTAGGAATCGGGGATGAAGGGATGAAAATTAAATTCTTGGGCGCCACTAAAACGGTGACTGGTTCTTTCTTTTTGCTGGAAACCGATAGTCGGCGCTTTGCTGTTGATTGCGGATTATTTCAAGGCTCTAAGGAAATACAGGAAAGGAACTATGGTGATTTTACTGTTGACCCTGGTTCCATTGATTTTTTGATTCTGACCCATGCTCACATCGATCATACCGGTTTGGTCCCCAAATTATGCAAACATGGTTTTAAGGGCCCTATATACTGCAGTTATGCCACGGCAGAACTTTCTACTGTTCTATTGCCAGATGCCGGATATATTCAAGAAATGGAAGTGGAAAGAAAAAACCGCAAGCTGGTGCGGGCCGGCAAAGAAGAGATCAAACCCATATATACTGCTGAGGATGCACTGGAATGTCTGCGGCAATTTCAGCCCATCAATATGGATGAAATGATCGAACTGGGACCAGGTATCGAAGTTCGGCTACGTGACGCCGGGCATATTTTGGGCTCTTGTATCATTGAACTATGGGTAATCGAAGACGGGAAAAAACTTAAACTGGTTTTTACTGGTGATCTGGGTAATGAAAAGCAGCCTATCTTAAGAGACCCGACTATAATAGAAAACACGGATTATCTTATCATTGAATCAACCTATGGTAACCGCAGTCATCAGGAAATGGGTGATCGCCCCCAGCGGTTAAAAGAAGTCATCGATAAGACGATGGCCAAGGGAGGGAATCTGATCATCCCCGCCTTTGCCGTGGAAAGAACCCAGGAAGTATTATATGATTTGAATATCTTATACCAGGATGGGAGATTGGATCCGGCTATCGATATATATATTGACAGCCCGCTGGCTATTGCTGCTACGGAAATATTTGAACGCAATGTTGATTTCTATGGGGATGAAACCAGACAAATGGTCGCCGAGGGCAATCACTTTTTAAAAATTCCCAATCTTAAATTTTCCCGCTCGCAGCAGGACTCCATGCTGTTAAACCAACGACGGGAAAACACCATTATCATTTCTGCCAGCGGGATGTGTGACGCCGGACGGATAAAGCACCATCTGCGCCATAATTTATGGCGCCGGGAATCAACTGTTTTAATGGTGGGTTATCAATCTAAGGGAACTCTGGGCCGCCGTCTGGTAGAAGGAGAGAAAATTGTGACCATCCATGGGGAACAGGTGGCGGTCAAAGCTGACATTGAAACCATCGATGCCTATTCTGCTCATGCCGACCGGGAAGGTTTGATGGACTGGATGCAGCAGTTTATAATAATGCCGAAAGCAGTTTTTCTTGTTCATGGAGAAGAAGAGGCCCAGATCAGTCTGGCCAGCGAAATCAAATCAAGGTTCAATATTCCAATTTTTATTCCCGACTGGCTGGACGAATATAATTTAAAACCCGCCGAGGAACTTAGCAGAACAGTTTATGCCGGCGTCGATAAGAACAAAGCCCTGGTGGCAGAACAACTATATCTTGATTTAAGGCTTAAAATGAACCGTACTTTTGCTGAACACTGGGACAAAGCAGAGTACGATAGAATTATTGAACTGCTGGAGGACATCAATTCCAGTATTGACTCCAAGATGGCTTAATAGAAAGCAATTTAGTATTCGGCTGTAAAACGAGGAGCGTACAAAGCATCATAAAGCTTAACGCTCCTTAATTGTTTAAGATCAGGATCCGGAAGAATTATCCTGGCAACTTTGGTTTTATTCTCCCGCAAGGATTTTGCCTGATATTGCTTTAAAGGTTTCATTTTTAGAATAAATCTAAGTCATTGACAACTTGAAGCGGATCTTTTTTTGGTGCTATAATTCATTTACTTCACTTAAAACGGGGGCCTTTTTATATGGATAAGTTTTCCGCTGCGCTTGAAACTTCTCGCTGGGGAAATGCCAATATACCGGGAGTAATTTTCTGGTATGCCAATGAATTGGATTTAAATATGGAAGATATCGGCGTACTTACTGCTATTTATTATGCCTTTCAGAAAAGCAAACCACTGAGCCAAACCGGGATCAATACCGGGCAAGTTATTCAAGGTTGTCCCTTTTTAACCAAAAATAAATTTTCCCGTAATATCAACCGCCTGGAGAAATTGGGTATCATCAGCGTGGAAAATAAGAATAGAAATTTCAATGAAAGGGAAATTCGTTTGGAGCCTTTGATGGACAAGCTGTGTCGTCTGGTGATAAGGGATCATGATCGGTTAAACGAACAAATAACAATAGAAGAAAAGAACAATAGAAACAGCGAAGCACTGAACGTAAGGATCGAACAGCTGGAATTGCAGCTGGAAGAGGAAAGGCGCAAAGCGATATATGTAGATTATAATGCCGGCAATGATAAGGATTTTAAACTGGTGGCCGATTTTATTGCCAAAAAAACCGGCAATCTTTTAAGCATCAAAATGTCCAATGAGCTGAAAAAATGGCTGGACGAAATGAAATATACTCCGGAATTCCTTCTTTGTATGCTGGAATTAAGCTTTGAACGTAATATACATAATCCCAAAAACATTACCAGGATCGCCGCCGATTTAAAGGAATATTCCATTAATACCGTTGAGGGGCTCAATTTATATTTTAAAAAATATGTTGATACCGATTTAAGCCGTACAACTTTCACCCAGTTCGATCCTGAAGTTATGGAGTTTGGTAATTATACCGGTATTGATATGTCAGCTAAAGCACGCCGGAACGTCTATTATAAATGGAGATATGACTGGGCTTTTACTCACGCCTTGATAATGAAAGCCGGCGAAGTCATGTGCCAGCGCACCAAAAATGGGGGACTGGAATACATAGACAGCGTACTTGCCAACTGGAAAGCCAAGAATATCAGCAAAGTGGAAGAAGCGCAAAAAGAAATTGCCGAGTTCAAGGGCAAGTCTAAAAAAAGCAATTATTCCAACACCAGGAAACCGGTCACACCCGATTTAAGTGATTATGAAATCTTTATACCACCGGCAGCAGGAGAAGAAATTAAAAGCAAATAGAATTTATAAACGGGATGGTGGCATTGTTTGAACACAGTTTTATGGGAAGGCCTCGAAAAAGATTTATTATTTGATCTGGAAAGCGAAAGAAGAGTATTATCTTCTATGATGCATTCAGAAGAAGCTTGTATCGAAGGGTACAGTACCCTGTCGGCAGCTGATTTTTACTCGCCCAAACATGGCACCATCTTTGAATTGATCTGCAGTTTATTTGATCGGGAGATCCGCCCCACCTATGTGGAATTATTAAAGGAAGGCCATAGTTTGGGGATATTCACCAATCCCCGGGACCTGGAAGAAATAAAATATATAGCAGAACATTATATTGATGATGAGAATGTCAAATACTGGATCAGCAGGGTAAAGGATAAATCCCGCCTTAGAAAATACGAAAGCTTTCTCCGCACCAGATATCAAAGATTAAATGAAGAAATGGACAGGGAAGCCGAACAGATATTGATGGAAGCGGAAGAAGAACTGACCAATCTGACTGCACTGGAAATAGATGACAGGATCGATACTCCCGAAGACATGTCCCGTCTGGGTTACGAAGAAGTTGAAAGAAGGTTCATTCGCTACAAGGAGATCCAGGAAATACATAAAGGCGTACTGCCATTAGATGGACTGCCAACGGGCTTTGATAATTTAAACCATATAACACTGGGCTACAAACAGGGTGATTTGATCATACTGGGGGCCCAGACCGGGCACGGTAAAACTGCCTTTGCACTGCACACTGCCAAAGAGGTGGCGGTCAACAGTCAGCATAATGTTTTATACTTAAATACTGAAATGAGCAGGCAGCAGATCGCCCTGCGCTGGGGGGCCATGTTATCTGCCATCGACCATGACCGTATCCGCAGCGGTAATATCAGCGAAACAGAATTATCCATCATTTTCAATAGTTATTCGCGTTTGCGGCAGAGCGGTTTTTATTCTTATCCCTGTCCCAATCTTACCCCGGAGAAAACTATTTCCATTGCCCGGAAATTCCGGGTCCAGAAGAAGATTGATTTGATGATCATCGACTATATCGGCCGTATGGATAAAATAGATCCCCGCTTGCAGGAGTGGCAGATGCTGGAACAAATCGTGAAAACTCAGAAGATGCTGGCGCAGAACTTGAATATTGCCGTTATGTGCCTGGTGCAGTTAAACCCGGATGGCACTTTGCAGGGAGCCAAGCGCATGAAAAATGAGGCTGACCTGCTTTTGAAGCTGGCACCCATCCCCAGAGAAGAAATGGACGAAAACGAAGATCTTAAAAACTATATAAACCCCAATTATTATGTGATTGTCGAAAAAAACCGTGACGGCAGAAGCGGTATACGCCTGCCCATTACCTTTGATCTGCAGAAGCAAACCATGAAAGATGCAGAAAGGAAATAGCCGATGCCCCTGGATAAAAATCTGGAAAGCATTTATATTCGAGCAGCCAATCTCATTTATGATCTTAATTTCCGCCGCCGCATCAGCGAAGAAGAAAAGGTATTCCTGCTGAATTTACTGGAAAGAACAATTTATAAAAAAGATGAATCAAAGCAGCTGGAAATACTGAAACGTTGGATGGCAGGCTATAATAATTCCGAGCTGGATCAGATAATCAAAGCAACTTTGCTGGCGGCGGACTGGTCGGAGGAAGAGTCGGCGGCCTTCAATACCCAGGTCATTGTCGATTTACTCGAGGCCCGGGAAGATATGGAAGATGAAGCAGATAAATCAGGAGGTGAAGAATTTGAATGATCTATGGTTTTATGAAAATCATACCCCGGGTTATGAGGTAAGGTGGAAGATAAAGGACATCCTGCATGATGAAAAAAGTGATTATCAGCAAATAAGCATTTTAGAAACTTTTGAACTGGGCAGGATAATGACACTGGACGGTGCCTTACAGGTCAGTGACCGGGATGAATTTATTTACCACGAAATGATTGCCCATGTACCCCTGGCAATACACCCGGAACCCGAAAAGATCCTGATAATAGGCGGCGGGGATGGAGGGGCCCTGCGGGAAGTATTACGGCATCACCGAGTGAAAAATGTTGCTATGATAGAGATCGACCGGCGGGTAACCGAGCTGTCCCGGCAATACTTTCCTGGTATCTCCAGCGGACTCGATGATCCCCGGGCACGGGTGGATTTTGCCGATGGGGTAAAATATATGGCCGAGACTAATGAACTCTATGATGTGGTAATAGTGGATTCTTCCGATCCAGTCGGCCCGGCGGTACAATTGTTCAGCTACGAGTTTTATCAGAATTGTTTTGCCCGGCTCCATGATGACGGCATTCTGGTAGTGCAGTCAGAATCGCCATTTTTTTATGGGGAAACCTTTGTTAACACCTATAAAAATATTGCTGCTATATTTCCCCAAACAATGTCCTATTTGACTACCATGCCAGGCTATATAAGCGGCCCCTGGGCCTTTACACTGGGTTCCAAAAAATATGATCCATTGGTACCGGCGGCAGAAAGAGAAGCTATAGCGGGGATGAAATATTATAACGAAGAAGTTCATAGTGCGGCCTTTGTATTGCCGCAGTATATCAAGGAAATGCTGCGCTGAGCGAATTTAAAAATTCGCCTGGAGAAAATAATTTTAGAGAAGAAAAACAAATAAACCAGTATTTATTGACAGGATGCCAATATTTTTGGTCCATACCACTGTCATAGATATATAATAGTAATAATTGATTATATATTTATGCTGGGGATCAGAAACAAGGGCATTTTATTTTGCCCAATTTTTGTGATCTACTAATAACAGTCCAGGAAGAAACAAATGCAGGTGATTGATATGAATGATTTTATTAAAAAAAATGCCCGGCGGGAGATATTTGCTTTAAAGACCTATGTCCCCGGTAAACCCATCGAAGATGTCCAAAGAGAACTGGGGATCTTTGATATTATAAAAATGGCTTCCAATGAAAACCCCTTGGGGCCTTCGCCCCTGGCACTCCAGGCCATAAAGGACAACATGGGGCGGATAAACTATTATCCTGATGGCAATTGTTATTATCTGAAGGAAAAACTGGCGGAAATATATGATATCGATCCCTCCGGCCTGTTGATCGGCAATGGATCCGACGAAATTCTGCGCCTGATCGCTGAGACCTTTATCAACCCTGGTGATGAAGTGGTTTTTGCTCAGCCCACATTTTCTGAATATGAATTTACTGCCGGGGTAATGGGTGCCCGCTGCACCAGGATAGAACTTAAGGATTATCATCATGATCTGGCGGCAATGGGGCAGGCCATCAACGATAAGACTAAAATTATTTATATATGTAATCCCAATAATCCCACCGGGACTCTGGCAGGTCAGGCGGAGATTGAAAAATTCATGCAGCAGGTCCCTCGGGACATCTTGATAATATTTGATGAAGCATACGGGGAATATGCCGACCAGGATGTCTTTGTCAGCGGAAGAGAATATATTAAGGCCGGCAGAAATGTTATGGTTTTAAAAACCTTTTCCAAAATATATGGACTGGCGGGCTTAAGAGTCGGTTATGCATTGACAACACCGGAAATCGCCGCTGCGGTTAAAAGGGTCTCCGAGCCCTTCAATGTCAATTTACTGGGGCAGACTGCCGCACTGGCAGCCCTGGACGATCATCACCATTTACAGATGAGCCGGGAAATAAATAACCAGGGCAAAGCATATTTATATGTTGCTTTTGACGAAATGGGACTTGATTATATCCCGTCCCAGGGTAATTTTATACTGGTGGGGATGGGGCGGAACTCCCGGGTAGTTTCTTCCCGCATGCAGCAAAAGGGGATAATCATCCGCCCCTGTGACTCATTCGGCTACCCAGAGCATATCCGGGTCACCATCGGAATGCCGGGTCATAATGAAAGATTAATTGAAACCCTTAAAAAGGTATTACAGGAGATGGAAGAGCTGCAGGGATAAGAAAGGCTTGATTTACGATGATACTGGATATTCATTATAGAAATACAGCCATAGGGGAAAAACTTCTGGAGACATTGGGGCAGATCAAGGCCCGGGAGTCAACCCCGCCTCTTTTCATCTGCATTGGTTCCGACCGGCATATAATAGATTGTTTTGGCCCTTTGATCGGCACCATGGTCAGAGAGGAGAACCCCCGTATTCTTCTTTACGGCCATCTGGAAGCACCCTTGCATGCCAAAAACATCAGCCGGGAGATCGAGATCATAAACTTCCGCCACCCCGAAAATTTTATCATAGCCATCGATGCCTCCGTAGGAAGTATCGAGGATATTGGCAATATAAAGGTGCGGCAGGGACCCATCATTCCCGGTAAAGCCCTGGCTAAAAAGCTGCCCCCGGTGGGTGACTATGCTATAACCGGGGTACTGGGGAGCAATCAGGAGCGCAATATAATGATCGGCAGCAATCAAGGCAGTCTGGCCGCTGTTTATCCCATGGCCCAAATAATAGCCGGTGCCATCTGCGGCCTTTATCAGCAGGGAAGGGATTAGTTTCCTTTTGCTATTGTTTACAGTTGAAAAACAGATATGCTATTATTTTGTAGAATCATTTAAAATATTCGGTTGGTATAATAGTTGTTATATTAAAAACCCTGATTTTAAACAGAAGGGTTTTTATTTAAATTTTAGTAATATGCGACGGGGTAAGGAGGATATAATGAAAAAACTATTAATAGGCAATGAGGCTATTGCCCGGGGAGCATATGAAGCCGGGGCTACTGTGGCCAGTGCTTATCCGGGAACACCCAGCACGGAGATCGTCAGCAGTTTTGCGCAATATGACGATGTCTATGCCGAATGGTCACCCAATGAAAAAGTAGCACTGGAGGTAGCTGCAGGCGCTTCCATTGGTGGTGCCAGAACCCTGGCAGCCATGAAACATGTGGGTGTCAATGTGGCGGCTGACCCGCTATTTTCTTTTGCCTATACCGGTGTGAATGGCGGGCTGGTTATCGTATCAGCCGATGATCCCGGTTTGCATTCTTCTCAGAATGAACAGGACAACCGGGGATATGGCAGATTTGCCAAGATCCCGGTTATTGAACCCTCGGACAGTCAGGAAGCGCTGGATTATACCAGACTGGCCTTTGATATCAGTGAACAATTCGATACCATGGTCATGTTAAGGATCACCACCCGGCTGGCCCATTCCCAGACAATGGTGGAAATAGGGGAAAAACAGGAAATACCATTAAAACCTTACAAGAAAAATGCTCAGAAGTATGTTATGCTCCCTGGATATGCCCGGGGGCGGCATGTGGAAGTGGAAAAACATCTACAGCAATTGCAGGAATATGCTGAAACTACCCCGCTAAATCGGGTGGAAATGGATGATACCAGTTTGGGCATCATAACCAGCGGCATACCCTATCAATATGTTAAGGAAGCCTTTCCCCAGGCCTCTATTCTAAAACTGGGCATGGTCAACCCCCTGCCCAAAGAATTGATAACTACCTTTGCTGCCCGGGTGGACAAACTGGTGGTGGTGGAGGAACTGGAACCGGTAATCGAGGAACAGGTCAGGTCCTGGGGCATCGATGTAATCGGCAAAGAACAATTTACTCTCCTGGGTGAATATAGTGCTGAATTCCTGCGGGCTAAACTGGCCGGCATCGAGGAACCAGCCGGCTTCGGACTGGATAAAGAAATACCAGCCCGGCCGCCCCTGCTATGTGCCGGATGTCCCCATAGGGGTGTTTTCCATTTGCTGCGGAGAATGAGACTGGTGGTGGCCGGGGATATCGGTTGTTATACCCTGGGGGCTATAAGTCCTCTGGAAGGGATGGATACCTGCATTTGCATGGGGGCCAGCATCGGAACTGCTCTGGGGATGGAAAAAGCCCGCGGTGAAGAATTTGCGGCCAAAACCGTAGCAGTCATAGGTGACTCCACCTTTGTTCATTCCGGCATTACCGGTCTTATCGATGTAGTTTATAATGGCGGGACTTCCACAGTTTTGATTCTGGACAATGATACAACTGCTATGACCGGGCATCAGGATCATCCGGCAACGGGAATGGATATAAGAAGGGACCCCGCTCCCAAACTGGATATAGAAGGTCTGGTTAGAGCCATCGGAGTAAAAAACATCAGGGTGGTAGATCCACTGAATTTAAAGGAACTGGAAGCGGCATTAAAAGAGGAACTTAATAGAAGGGAGCCTTCTGTTATCATCTGCAAACGTCCCTGTGCATTGCTCAGTACGGCAGTAAAACCCCCTTACAGCCTCTATGTGGATAAGGAAATTTGCAATGGCTGTAAAGTTTGTATCCGTCTGGGATGCCCCGGCGTAACTTTTATCGATGAGGAGAAAGTAGCCGAAATCAATGACAGCTGTATTGCCTGCGGCCTGTGTGAACAGGTCTGCAAAGTTGAGGCAGTAAAAAGAACGGAGGTGAAGTAAGGTGGAAGAGAAAGTAACCAATATTTTAATAGTTGGAGTCGGCGGGCAGGGCACCTTGCTTACCAGCCGTATTATTGCCCAGGTGGCGGTACAGATGGGTTTTGATGTTAAAGTATCAGAGATCCACGGCATGGCCCAGCGGGGCGGCAGTGTAGTATCACAGGTCCGCTATGGCAGCCAGGTCTTCTCGCCTATAATAAGCAAAGGAGAGGCCGATATCATATTGGCCTTTGAAAAGATAGAAGCAGCCCGCTGGCTGGATTATTTAAAACCAGAGGGAATGGTTATCATAAATAATGAAAGAGTCAATTCGCTGCCGGTCATGAGCGGCAAGGTCAAATATCCTGACCAGATCCATGAAAAAGTGGCGGAGCTGGTTCCTAAAACCACCATTGTTGATGCGACGGACATTGCCGTTCGCTGCGGTAATTCCCGGGCTGCCAATGTGGTTCTGGTGGGGATGCTGTCCCAGGCCATGGGCATACCAGCCGAAGAAGTTGAAAAAGCGGTCACGGCTATCGTTCCTGCTAAAGCATTGGATGTTAATCTTAAAGCCTTCCGGGAAGGATTTAAGCTGGCATAATCAAAGCCCCCGGATAAGTTAATATTGTTCATGAACGCCGATATAGTGCAGAATGCATTAATCGGCGTTTTTTCTTCCGGGCACTGAGGCTCGAAAACACAATTGTCGGTGGAACGGCTAAAATAAGTTTTCAGGTTAAAGAAAGAAAATTACATTTTGTAACCAATAATGGAAAACCGACATAGGATGAAACATAATATTCCTCTGGTGGTAAAGGCAGGGAGAAATAATGAAAATAGTTGGGGCAAAAGTTAATCTTGAGATCAAATTTATTATTGTGATGCTGCTGACGGCAGTTATTATTTTTTATTTTAGTCTTTCAGCCCATTCATGTACTATTGCAGTGGTGTCGTCGCAAGCATCTTTAGAAGGGCGCCCTGTTTTATGGAAAAACTATGATATGTCACAGTACTGGCACCAGCAGGTCAAATATTTCCAAGGAGAAAATGATCTTATCGGAAATTACTATTTGCTGCATCATGATAATAATTCCTTATGGGCTTATAAATCAGCAATTATACCACAGGCTGGTATTAATGAAGCAGGTTTTTCAATTGTTGTGGCGGCAGTTTCCGATATAAATATATTGAATGCTTCCACCAATGCCAATACAAGACTATTGATGGACGCAACAGCCAATTGTGCCAGTATTCCTGATTTTGACAACTATCTGCAAAAATGGCGAAAAGCAAATCTTAATTCGTCAATCAGTGCTAATTATGCTGTTATTGATGCCCGGGGAGGGGCAGCAATTTATGAAGTTCATATGGCTAATCAGTGGATTCCCCTGGATAATTTCAAGTTTAGAAAATACGATGCCAATACCGGGCAGGTCAGTGATCATGCCGGTAAAATAATAGAGCCCGCCCAGGAATCCTTTGCCGGTTATTATGTCAGCAGTAACCTTAATTCATTTTTTCCCAACAATACTGGAAGTGAAAGGGCCATAAGAGCTGAATATCTATTTAAACAGTTAAAAGAATCAAAGTCCGATGAGGAGGGCCTTACCCCGGCTAATATAATGCGAGTCCTCAGTAAAGATGTTAAGGGCATACAACCCAAAAGCGGGACGGATTTACAGTACAGTACGACCTATTGTATCAGCCGCAGCCAAACCAGATCTGGTCTGGTTGTTGAGGGAGCAGCCGCCGGAGAAGATCCAGCCTTGACAACATTCTGGTGCGCGTTGGGTGAACCCTCCCTGTCAGTTTATGTACCGACATTTGTTGGCGCAGGAAATGTTTCCCCCTATCTGTATGAGGACACACCCGGTTCAGGTATTGATAAATCAGATGTCTGTGCATTAAATCTTTTGGCAGACCAGCGGGAAACATATAAAAAAATGATATACAGTTCCAATCGCGGCAATGCAATTACAGGTCCATTTGATACCACAATAAATAAAATAGAACTGGCGAAAGTTCAGGATTGGACCCTGGAGATTGAAAAGGTTGTCCTCGATCATACCCGGGAATTTATCGCCAGAATCCGTAATAACAATGGGACCCTGGATTCGGAGGAGTTGCAATCATTTCAGAATTATTGTGCCCAGTATGTGTATGAAAATTATGCTGCTGGTTCGGCAGATGCTGTGCTCTGGGAATATCATGCAGCAAATGCCCCGGGACAAAAGTAGATCAAGAAAATTGATACGGACCTGCTATTGTCCTGACAGATGAAGTTGATGCCAGGATTTTTAGCTGATAATATATTTATACTATTTCAGGACATAACTCTTTGATATGAAGATAAATGCAATGACATCAAGCAGGGAGAATTGCCTTATGAATGTGATAATAGACGGGATTACTCATCAGGGAGAAGGGGTAGGACGTGCTCAGGGCAAAGCAGTCTTTATTCCCTTTACCATACTTGGCGAGGAAATTTCAATTGAAATAATAAATGAACAAAAACGTTTTTCCCGGGGAAAGATCAAAGAAATCATCACCCCGTCCCCCGATAGGGTGGAAGCACCTTGTCAGCATTTTTATCAATGCGGGGGCTGTTCCCATCAGCATGTAAATTATCAGCGGCATCTGCAGCTAAAAAAGCAAGTAGTCAGTGATGCACTGCAAAGGATCGGTAAACAAGAGGCAGTTATAAATGATGTGATAGGGATGGGAAATCCCTGGAACTACCGGAACAAGGTCACCTGGCATATTGGGGAAAACAACGGAGTGAAAAGACTGGGCTATTACCAGATCAACAGCCGCCGGCACCTGCCCATCAGTGACTGCCTCATCATATCACCGGAAATAATGAAATTCAGTAAGTTTTTAGACGTTTATCTGGATATCACGGGAATGAACAGGGGACAGCAAGTGGTTATCCGTCAGGATACACGGGGAAAGCTCTATCTCATTGTTGAAGGGCCCGTTGATGAAGCGGGACTGGAAAGCCTGGTAAATGGCTATCCAGATCTCAAATCCCTTTTAATATATCAGGATAACAAACTGCAAAAGGTATTTGGCAGTGGCCAAATGGATTTCATTATTGGTGACAGGCAATATCTGGTTTCACCCCTGGCCTTTTTTCAGGTTAACAATGAGCAGACTAAACTACTATATGATCAAATAAAAATAGCTGTTGGAGATAGACCGGATCAAAGGATCCTGGACGCTTATTGCGGGACCGGCAGCATTGCCATTTATGCGGCTGGAAAACATGATACCGTTCTGGGGATCGACGCCTTTGCCCCCGGGATCGCAGATGCAAGAATGAATGCCGAACTTAACCATATGGCCAACTGCGAGTTTGCCGCCGGCGCCTGCGAAAAAATACTGCCGGAAATTAACAAAGATTTTGATATAGCCATTTTAGACCCGCCCCGGGCTGGTTGCCATCAGGATTTGCTCAATGCAGTCATTGCCAAAGAGATCTCCCAGATTATCTATGTTTCATGTAATCCCGCAACAATGGCCAGAGATATAAAAATCCTCTGCGCATCAGCATATAAAACAGTGTCTGTCCAACCAGTGGATATGTTCCCCTGGACTTCACACGTTGAGTGCGTGACATTGATGTCAAGGACAAAAGAGTGAGTGTGTGAAAAACCCTTATATATCAAGGCTTTTAGCACATATGGGTGTAAAACCCATTGAGTGAAAATCGTCAAAATATCGCTTCGGGGGAATAAGTCCATAAGAGCGGTTTTTGATAGTCAAGTGGTCAGGTTAGATGTCATAGCCCCGCGAGTGGTCGGGTTAGATGTCAGCGTTTGTGAGTGGTCAGGTTAGATGTTTTTTCGAGATTTTTTGAGGTTGTGTGTTCAGGTTGGATGTGAACATAAATAGAAGCTGATCGCAGGTGATAAAACAAGTGAAACCTTATATACAGGAGGGAATGATTTAATGAAAGACTTATATGAGAAATTTGCTTATGACTATGACGAATTTGGAGCAATAGAAGAGTATTTAGGTAATGAGAAAACATTCCTGAATATAATTTTCTCTGAACATGGTGTCAAGAACATTTTAGACTGTGCTTGTGGAACAGGTCAACATCTATTAATGCTGGCACAATCCGGATACAATGTTTGGGGCTCAGATTATTCAAATTCTATGCTTGAGGTAGCACACAAAAATCTACAAAAGAGAGGTTATAATATTCCATTGCATCAATGTGATTTTCGGTTTTTAGAACAGGAATTTGATATAACATTTGATGCAATTGTATGTCTCACAAACTCATTGCCGCATTTACATACAGAGGAGGATTTATTGACAGCTATTCGTTCTATGAAAAACAGGCTGAACAGAAAAGGGTTATTAGTTTTAACACAAGGAACAACGCATTTCACACTTACATTGCCGTCAATTGAAGTTGTCGTAAACAGACCGGATTTCTCACGAGTATTTGTCAAGGAGCACAATGACCTGTTTCAGACTATTCATGTTTTGGATTTGTTCCATAGTCCACAACGATTAGAAAGCAATCAATACGATATTGTTTATAGAATTCTTCTGGATGAAGATTATAAAAGACTGCTTTCACAAGCAGGGTTTACAAACATTCGGGTTTTTGGGGATTATAATATGAACAGTTATAATGAAAACAGTTGGCGTTTAATTGTTGTTGCTGAAGCCTTGCCTAATTAATTAGCACAGTCAGCGTGGTCAGGTTAGATGTCATAGCCCCGCGAGTGGTAGGGTTGGATGTGTGTTATATGAAGAGGTGTATTTATGGATGAAAAATTGATCGCTCCATGCGGGATGAACTGCAGCTTATGCATTGCGTATCAATTCAAGGAAAATGATATTAACAAACGAGGGTTTCATAAAAAATATTGTCCAGGATGCACTCCGAGGGGAGAAAACTGCACGCATATGAGAGACGCGTGCGAATTGCTGGCAAAAGGTAGCATCCGGTTTTGTTATGAATGAGAAAGCTTCCCTTGTAAGAGACTGAAGGCATTGGATAAGCGCTACCGTACAAAATATCATATGAGCATGATAGAAAACCTTAACTACATCAACGAATTTGGCATGGAGGAATTCTTAACGAAGGAACATGACAAATGGCGCTGCGCAGAGTGCGGAGCTACTATTTGCTGTCACAACGGACTATGCTTGAATTGTAATATAGATACACTACTTATGAATAAAAAATATAGGTGGGAAATGGATAATAAAAAATCGGAAACTGAAGTTATGAAATCAACCAAACAATTACTTAGAAATCCTGATATAGATCCGTCAAGTGAGGTTATTGCAAAGGCGCTTGGAGAATCGAATAAGGCCTATATAAAGTTTATTAATGAGCTTGCAAACCACGATATTCAGCTGGAATGGCGTTACTACAACGATGGCAAGGCGTGGCTGGCAAAAGGACTCTATAAGTGGACAGGCGTTCGTGGCGGTCAGAATAAAACAACCGTTTTTTGGCTGTCGATTTGGGACGGCTTTTTCAAGGTGACCATCTATTTCCCTGAAAAATCCCGTGCAGATGTATTGAGTCTTCCGCTTGATAATGAGGTTAAACTAATGATATCGGATTCAAGACAAATGGGGAAACTGAATTACTTTCCTCTTGTTTTTGACCTTCGTTCAGATGAAATGTTTGAGGCAGTTTTCATGCTTTCTGATTTTAGGAAAAGCAAAAAATAGGCGGTGAATATATGAAAATTAAGAAATACAGCAAAGCGGATGAAACTTTGCTTTTTGATTTACTCATCGATGAAGGAGACGACTGGATTGAGTATCACGGATCGGCTGGTCGCAGTAAATATGTAAAAGCACTTGAATCAAGCATCACGTATATTGCTTATCATGAAAATCTCGTGTGCGGTTATGCGCGCTGTCGGGAAGATGATGGTTTTGGTGTTTACGTATATGATTTGCTCGTAAGAAAAACACATCGGGGAAGGCAAATTGGAAAAAGCCTAATGGAACGGGTATGCCAAGACTTTCCGGATCAGCCCGTCTATGTTATGAGTGATGTCGATCCGTATTACGAAAAACTTGGATATCGTAGAGAGGGTTCAATATTTGGAGTTAAAGCTAAATGAATTAAGGCACACCAGACAATGTTGTTTATTGAAGCGAATAATTTAAATTTGAACGGAGGGTTTTATGGTAAATAAAGCGGATGCCGTTGAGATAATTTCATATGCAGACAATAACGGGATTGATATTTG
>Ga0209723_1002027_pt1 | contig 28977 bp, 19 predicted proteins | sample BiotimSIPDNA_2_FD_185750 | JGI IMG/M metagenome (GOLD analysis project Ga0209723, IMG submission 185750) | Anaerobic biogas reactor microbial communites from Washington, USA - Biogas_R2 time_0 SIP DNA (SPAdes) (version 2) | ecosystem: Engineered > Bioreactor > Anaerobic > Unclassified | place...
CCAGCACGGTTGAGACAGCCGCACCGTTAAAAGTGACAGAGTAAGTCCAAAGTGTGTTGAATAATGATAGAACAAATCCGTATAAGATTAAAAAGGAAGTATGTTTTTTATCTATACGCAGAATTTGTCCAGTATTGGTTATCTTTATTACGACGAACAAAACAACACCTACAATAAAATCCCGCCAAAATGCCAAAACCAGGGCAGGCATGGCATAGGTAGTGGTCAGGTAACGAATGAAAACAGCGGTTGAGGACCATATCAAGGCACCGACGATCCCTATAAAATACCCCCGGTTGAGTGTTTTGTTCTCCTTATCTGTCGTCGTCGATTTCTTCATTCAGTTTTTAAACAAATAACACAGCAATATCTATACAATCAAGCAATTTGACCAATAGAATAACTTAGCGCACAGTGAAGAATAATACATCAAAGCGATGGCTAAGGGCTTAAAGCTCTGCCTCCCTACCCCACCTACTGTAAAGTCCCCCAATCCGTGACAAAGTCGGAATAGCGGTCAAAGGTGAACGGTAACATGGTTTTATCTGCGCTGGTAAGATCATAAATGTACAGTTGCTTCATGTCTTCGCTGATTTCCTGACTATATATGAGCTGGCTGCCATCTGGAGACCAATCGACAAACTCAGCGAACCCATACTCCACCACGGTCTGTTGGCTGCCATCTGATTTGATGATAATGACACGCTTGTCTATCTCTGTAAATGCATCATCAGCAAAGCTGATCGCGGTGAAAGCAATCCAATCGCCATCAGGTGACCATTGCATACCAATTGGTGCTACATTCGGCTCAAAAAACACTTCAGTCATATTGGTTAGATCGATTTCGGCCACATATACAGGGCTTTCTACATAACCAAACATTTGGTGCTGGCTGACCGTAAGGCGCTGGGAATCCGGTGAGAAATCGATACTGCCCGGATAAAGGTCGACTGCGGGTGTGATTGCACTCTGAGTTGGCAAATGCCACAGGTTTTCTCCCCCACACTCAGAATAACAACCGCAAAAGTTGACACTTACCCATTCGCTATCATTAGAAATTGCCGCTAAATATTTTAACCCTCCGCCAATATTGGAAAGGAAAATTGATGAGGCAAGGTTTTCATAATCTACGCGAAATAGATCGAAATTTATAAGTTCTTGATCTTCCAGGTTTTCTATTGCAGGGCATTCATACCCCCCTACCGTGGCAAAGTATTGGGACCCCTCCCCGGCCCACCTAAAAAAGATCCCGCTGCCACTGATATCAGTAGTGGTATCATTCAATAAATCAAGGAGAAAAGACTGTTTATGAAAGCCTTTGTTGTATGCCAGGTATCTTCCATCTGGTGAAAATTGCGCATTACCATAAGCATTTTGGTTATCACCAATCACGCCATCGGTGGTTATCTGCTCGATTTCTCCACTATCGACCAGGTAACGATAAATATTGGCCTGGTAGATATAAGCAATTTGGCCCGCATTAGGTTCGATTTCAGGTGTCTCTTCAGCCGCTATAGGTTCCGGCTCAGTCGGTTGTTCTAGTGGAGGAAGATCAGCTGTCGGTTGTTCCAAGTTTGGTTGTAACACGTCCTGGGTAGCGGGAACTTCCTCCTGGATGCTTGGGCTTGGTTCCTTTTTACTAATGCCGCAAGCCAATGTAACAAGCATTAACATAATCAGGATAAGGATTAAAGGCAATTTTTTCTTGTCCATGTTTTCTCCTTTTAGGGCTCCTCGATATGAATAAAAACGGTTTTCTTAAATTTTATCATTTCTGTCGGCTTTTTCTACAAGCTTTCTTACAAATTCCCCTGAGCTGATTACCGTTAATTCATTTCAAAAAACCTTGGCCAGGTAACCTGACTCTCCATAAACGAATCCTAGAAATAAGATCGTTAAACATATTGAATTTACTATTATTAATACTATAATTAGATTATCTCATCTCATTTACCCTTTACAAAACCACTCTTGCATTTTAAAAGCATCTGTGATCAGTTTGTAGCTTTTAACAATATAAAAGGAGCAACCCATGAAAAAGATATTATCTACTTTGATTTTGATGGTTCTACTTGCCTCATCTGGTTGCGGCATGATGGATGACCTTAAAGAGGCTTTAGCTGGCATTAATGTAGGCGTGGACATGAATGCGAATATTAATACAACTAGCGGGCTGGATCAAGATACACTCGAACGCATTGATGCTGTTAATGAGACCATCGCCACCGGGGTGGAGGTAGGCCCAGAAACCCGTGACCTAATTAGAGAGCTTAATGAAACCATAGAAAACGGCATTAAAGCAGGCTTTGACGAGGCGACACTGAGCCGGGTTGACGAGCTCTTGCGTGTGGTTGAGGATGGCTTGAAAATTGGCCTTGATGATGAAACCTTGGAAACCATCGATGGCATGGTTGACACGATTGACCGGATGCCGGCCAACTGGGAAGCCACAGCTTTAGATATCATCCAGACCTTAGAAAACACCGCCGGCAGCACTGCCAAAACCCTGGCAGAGCAGGTGGAAGGGCTGATGAAAGAAGCCCGAATCAATTACCAACAGATGGTATCTATCACGGGTGTGGAATTCCGCTGTAACGTTGACTTCATGGGTTCCAAGATGGGTGCAACCGCCCAAGAATTCATCGGTAAAAGCATTGTAGGCAAACTCAAGAACATCATCGCGGGCAAAAGCTACGATGAGTCGATTCCCATCCCTTGGGTTTGCCAGATCATCCCAGACCAAATGGTCCTCAGCAAGGTAGGCAACAAACTCGTCTTTACAGAAGGAATCATCACCCTGATTGGTTATAACTACGTCAGCGCCAATGCCCCTTCGGCAAAGATCGTGGATGAGAGCGGCAACCCTGTGCAAGGGATCAACCTCTATCCCTACCTTTCCAGCCCCTACCAAATCCAACTCAACCTGCAGGATCTGGACATGAGCAGCGTACCGCCACGGTCGCGGGTGATGTTTACCTGGCCGAACGTCCAGGAATCAAGCGGGATTGCGATTCTCATGCCGGGCTACGCTGAGCCGATAGCTGACTTCACTGCTGACAAATTCAGCGGCAGTTCACCACTGACTGTGCAGTTTACTGATACCTCCAAAGGTGACCCGGTGGAATGGAAGTGGGTCTTTGGTGATGGCAGCACCTCGCATGAACAAAACCCCTCCCATACTTTTATGAACAGCCGCAGTTACCTGGTACAGTTGACCGTGAGCAATGGGCTAGGTGAATCCTCGGTGATTAAAACGGTGTCTGTCGATGTCGCCCTCACAGCTGATTTTAAAATAAGCAAAACCAGCGGTGATGTCGGGTTGAATGTCAATTTCACCGATAAGAGCGAAGGCGGGCCAACCAGCTGGTTATGGGATTTTGGTGATGGCACCCCCACTTCAACGGAACAAAACCCAACCCACACATATATGGCCCCCAACCCGGATGGCTACCAGGTAAAACTGACCGTCAGTAACCAAAGCGGTTCAGCCAGCTACACTGCGCCAGACCGGGTTAAAATATTTGAACCATTGGTTGCCAAATTCACCATGGATAAAAGCAGCGGCAACCCGCCTTTTGATGTCAAATTCACCGACAGCTCAACAGGCGGTGCAAGCATCATCGGGCGCACGTGGGATTTTGGCGATGGCACGCCGCCAGTACAAAACCAAAATAACCCCACCCACACCTACACCGCCACTGGCAGCTTTACCGTAACCCTAAAAATTACACGTGCTGATGGGGCAACTGACGATGAAATTGCCAGCATAAACTCATTTAGAAAATTTACACCTGGAATGCTCATAAACCCTGCAATAAAAGCCTTATTTCAAAACCCCTATAAACAGGAAACTGTCTATTTTACAAGTTTTAATATAATTCCAGGCGGCACCCCACGCAATACCAATATCTCATCTCAAAAATATATTTGCGGTGTTGTTGGCATGGAAGCAAATTTTGGCATCATTTGGCCACTACGCGTAGCTAAAGACAGTTTGCGTGTTTATATGTATCCCAATGCCCAAACCTGGTGGATTCTCGCTGAATTTTCGGATATTGACCCCGGTAGTGACTGGGTAGAAAAATGGAATATCAATGTTGCCTGTTTTAACAAGGAAATGGTTGGAAAAACTATTTATTACACTGAAGACTTTCGAAATATTTCAGGCGGCACCCCAAAAGAAACCAACCTCAAGACCGAAGATTACTTCAACTGCGGCATCATTGGCGTGGCTGGTTTGGGGGTAACCGGCTTCAGGCCTAACTGGTATTCAGGGATCGCTTTGGATCAAACGGTTATCCCCCAAAGCGGCAAATGGGTCATCAACAGCGATATGGATATCTTTGATGGTGGGGACCTTTGGGACGTGAAGCTTTTGTGTTTTGTAGGAGGTGATTTTAACAATGTGGAAAAACCCCCTATCATCGTAAAAAGGGTAAATATTCCCACAAGTGTAACCACAACAATTGCAACAGAGATCAGCTCAAATGAGTACATTTGTGGGGTTAATGGGTATAAAGCTGAAAGAGTAGAATTATATGCTGCCTATTTCCCAATATTTGACCAACGCAATGTTGCATCTACTGTGTTGTCAGTACGCACCTATCCGCAGAACGGCTTTTGGACGGTTGAGGGTAACATTGCCAACCGCAATAAGGGCGAAGATTTCACGGTTGACCTGTTCTGCGTGAAGAAAGGCATCGCCGTGGAGGGTATACCGCCCAATTAAATACAACCAGTATTTGGTTTATGTAATCCAGTTAATAATTTGGATTAATCAGGTTAGTTATTCAAATCCAGGCGTTTATCACATTGCCTGGATTTGTTTTGCAATTTGGCAAACCTTGGCTTTTACAGCAGGCTCATCCAGGTTCAAAAGCTGGCGATCCTGCATCAGCATCTGCCCGTTGACCATGGTATGGCAGACATCATGCGGCGAAATGGCATAAACTAGGTGTGAATACAGGTTGTAGTGCGGGGTCAGGTTGGGTGAATCCATATCGATTACAACCAGGTCAGCCAGCTTGCCCACTTCAAGCGAGCCGATTAGGTCCTGCAAGCCAACCGCCTTGGCGGCATCAATCGTCAGCATAAATACGACCTTTTCAGCAGGCAGCACGGTCGGGTCGCCGCTTACCCCTTTCTGCATCAGCGCTGCCAGTTGGGCTTCATGGAATAAGTCCAGGTCATTGTTGCTTGCCGCCCCGTCCGTGCCTATGGCAACATTTACCCCTGCTTTGAGCATATCCGAAACCCGGGCAATCCCAGAGGACAACTTGAGATTTGAGGCTGGGCAGTGAGCTACCGAGGTGCCAGTTTCTGCCAGCAGTTGTATTTCTTGATCAGTCAAGTGTACACAATGTGCCAGCAAGGTGTGCTTACCTAATAATCCATGTTCATGTAAGACTTCAAGTGGGCGCTTGCCATATTTTTGACGAACCATGTCCAATTCCCCCACAGATTCCGAGGCATGCGTGATGAAAAGCAAGTTTCGCTCAGCTGCAATTTGTGAAACGATCTGCAAGAGCTCTGGGTTAGTGGTATAGGCTGAGTGTGCCTGTACACACGGGTGGACTAATGGGATATCCTTGTATTCATCCAGGTAAGCCGTTGCAATTTCCTGGTTAGTGTGGCGGTACTTCTTAAATCCCTCAATTTCTGCAAAACTTGGGCCGTTGATCATGCGAAAACCAGCCCGGCGCGCAGCTTCTGTGCTAGCACGGTAATGCCAATACATATCGGCGGCACAGGTCGTGCCAGAGCGGATCATTTCCATCATGGCTAGTTGTGCGCCAGCAATGACATTTTCCTCGGTCATGTAAGCTGCTTCAGCCTTCCAGACTTTTGCCAGCCAGCCTTCTAAGGTGATGTCATCCACCATGCCACGGAAAAGGGTCATTGCCCAATGCCCGTGCACATTGATTAACCCCGGCATAATCAGCTTACCAGTGCAATCCAGGCTATGCTTTGCATCAAATTGCCGAGTTACATCTTTAGTGTCCCCTATCCAAGCAATTTTGCTGCCCTTAATCGCAATTGAGGCGTTTTCCAGGATTTCACGAACAGGGTTCATGGTGATGATGGTAGCCCCGCTCAGTAAGTAATCGACATGAATTGGCAAATCTTCCAAGCTTACCTCTTTCTTATTAAAAGGTGAGCAGCTTTTGAGTGCTGCTCACCTTTAATATTACGCAGGAGAAGAACTAGTCTTCTTCTTCCTCAACAAATTGCTCTCGTCCGGAAAGCATGAAGCTGGCAACTAAAATCAGGGCAAGGAATGGTAAGACAGACAACCAAACCGAAACCTGGCTTTGTTCTCCGGTGAAGCCATAGAGTGTCTGGCCGGCAGCACCAGTGGCAACCAAGATACCCACTATCAGGCCGCCCAAAGAACCGACAATCATCAAGATAGCGCCGAGGTTTTTGGAAAAGCCCTTAGCAACATCTTCTACTTTCATAATGTCTGTCCAGATCAAACCCCAGCGTTTGACACGGGGGTAGAGCAGCAGCAAGAGGATGGGGCCAAGAATGAAGGCTGCAGCAAAGTTGTTAACGGTAATGGTAGCTGAGAGGAAAGCAAATGGCACGATACCAGCTAGGTCAAGGTACCAGGAAATGATGATACCGCAGGCAGCAGCAGCTGTCAGGGCAACAATTTCGAAGGCTAAGACTTTCTTGGCATTGTTGGTGGTCTGTGACATGTCATCTTTCTTGACCAGGCCAAACACAGCACCCCACATCTTGTAGGGAATAAAGCCAAGGAAGAAATTGCCAAAGAAACCAAAAATGGAACCAACACCTAAGGTACCACCAAACAGGTCGCCAATGAAGTTACCAATGGCTGAACCCCAAGCCCCGGCAGGTCCGAAGAGCAAGCCAAAGACGGGTGGGAAAACATTGGCCGGGCGAACTTCAGTGATGCCCGGAACGATCGGGATGCCACCCTTGAAGACAATCAGGAACGCGGCATAAATTGCTGCTGAAAGAGCCACCAAGATAATCATGCGGGTGTTCTTCCACATTGTAAATACTTCTTTCATAATAAATCTCCTTGTTAAATAAATTGTTAGTTGTTAAAATTTCTTACCGGGATTGATGATTTATACTACTCGATAAACACCTCCATTAGCTCATAATCTAACGAATATTTTTATCTATTCTTTGGCGGCTGCATTATCATCAGCGCCTGTTCACAACTGCAGTCCAGTTGACCTGTTTCCTGCAGCGTCTTCACTAATAATAACATTAACTTCTGACGAATCTCTTCCATTTGCCCCCCAACAAAGGTCATGCTTTGCTCAAGGCCTGCTGCCCAGTTGATTGAATAAGCAACAGCAGCGTAGTGCATGCCCAATTCTCGTGCCAAAACCACCTCGGGTACGCCGGTCATGCCGACCACATCCCCGCCCAGCTTCTCGTACATGCGGATTTCAGCCGGTGTTTCAAAACGAGGACCATTTGTGGCTACATAGACGGTTTCGGGGTAGATGGACAAATCAAATTGGGGCGCTAAAGCCAGGATTTGTTTGCGCAGGGCAGGACAGTATGGCACATCCATGTTTGTATGCACCAAGCCAGAATCGCCGCCATTGTAAAAGGAAAGCGGCCTGCCGTGTGTGAAATCCAAAAAGTCAGTTAACAAGCCCAAGCCCATAGGCGGAATGGCTGGGTTGATTGACCCGACAGCATAAGTTGCCAAAACGCGTTTGACGCCTAGCATCTGCAGGGCTTTTATGTTGGCCAGAAAGTTGATTTTATGCGGCGGGGTGGTATGGTCCAAGCCGTGCCTGGCTAAGAAAATCAATTCAAAGCCGTCCTTTGTTCCAACATTAACCGAAGCCGATCCGTATTCTGTTTCTACCGTGCGTTGTTCAAAGCTGAACCCAGGCACCGCATATATCCCAGTGCCGGCGATAATCGCAGATTTCATATCAGTTTTCCTCTCCAAAGACTAGGCAAAATATCTCGGCAAATCATAGGCGCTCAATATGCCTTTGGGTGTGATGACCCCGGATACAAGATACGGGGGCGTGATGTCAAATGCCGGGTAGTAGGCATCAATCTCTGCAATCGTAGTCGCTGTACCACGGCAGGAGCGCATTTCTGCTGGGTCACGTTCTTCAATCTCAATGGAAGCTCGATCTGGCTTGAATTTATCCGGGGCAAAGGCAAAGACAAAGAAGGGCACGCCGTGGTGATGGGCTGTGATCGCATTTTGGAAGGTGCCAATTTTATTCACCACATGCCCATCCATCGTCACCAGGTCGGCAGCGGTAAAGTATTTTTGGATCTTGCCTTGCGAGAGCACGTAAGCCGGCATATTATCGCCAATGATTTTGACCGGGATGCCCAATTCATGGATGCTAGGCGCGGTAAGCCTGGCACCTTGCAGGTAAGGCCTAGTTTCGGGTGTGTAGACTTGGATGCGTTTTCCAGATTTATGGGCTAATGCCAGGGTCAACAAGAAGGAAGTTTCTGCAAAACACATCGTCAGGATGCCATCCCCATCCTCAATCAGGCTAGCACCAAGCTCACCACAGGTGATATGCACCTGGTAACTTTCATCGCGGATCTTTTCGATCCAAGTAAGCAGTGCTGCTTCAACATTCTTCGTTTCATCCAGCGCCTGGTGCACGACTTGCATGGCTTTTTCAAGCCGGCGTGCTAGGCTGGTGTTGGTTGGGCGGGTTTTAACCAACCTTACTTTTGCCGCCTCAAAGGCTTCCCGCTGCTGATCTAGAGGTTTGCCGGAAACCTGCTTTGCCACCAGTGCCATGGCATAGAGGGCTACATACTGCGGTCCGCCGCCCTGGGTGACCATGTCTTCAATAGCTTTGGCAGCGCTTTCCACATCGTTGCAATAAACAAATGCTTTTTCAAAGGGATATTGACATCGATCACCGATGATGATTGTGCCCTCCTCATAACGGGCAACATTTTCTCGCTGCAGCAAGAAGGGTAATAACGCATTAATTTCAGTTGAATTCATCACAAACTCCCTTTTAGAACCTGGTCAGGCCTTCAATCTTGCCATAGCCCATGATGGCCAAAACAACCGAGACGATCACAAACAAAATTGAAAAAGCGAGGATGATATAGTCAACCTTGCGCATTTCCAACTTCAGATAGTAAGTCCGTTTTTCCCTAGCACCAAATCCCTTCGATTCTAATGCCATACCAAAGATATTAGTACTGCGGATGGAAGAGATAAATACAGGGACTAAAAGGGGTAAAAATTTGCTTATTCGTTCTTTAATATTGCCTGAGTCTAAGTCCAGTCCGCGGCTGCGCTGGGCTTGGCTGATGGTTTGGGTGCTGGCAGCGATGGTGGGTACAAGCCTTAAGGCTGTTGAAATTGCAAAGCCCACCCTGTAAGGCATACCCAATTTGATCATCCCATTTACAAGCTCTTCGTTGCGTGTGCTGCTGATCAGGATCATACCAGTAGATATCATTAATAGCATTAAAGCCGTGCGGGCAATGGCATAACGAAGCGATTCAACCGAGATACGCCAAAATATGGGGGTTTCACCTTTGGAGAATAGATTCCACAGCACAAAGCTGGAGATGGTTAAAACGAATAGGACATAACGGATACGGCGCATATTTTTATGGGCACCAGAGACAAACAATTGAATCAAGACCAAGATGGCAACCGGTATCATCCAAAGTGGATCTTGGAAAAGCAGGATTGCCACAAAGGTCAAGAGGAAGATGATAATTTTTGTACGGGGATCTAAACGATGAATAAATGAGTTATTGTCCAGGTAAATTTCGGCATCCATTAGCGCTGAACTCCTTCCAAGCTATTAACCATTTCTTCGGGTGTCAAGAAGGTGTACCCTACCCGTGCACTGAACTCCACAAAGTGCGGCGGTCTCAAGAAAGCGGCACGTAAGGCCTCACCCTGGGAAAAGACTTCGCGGGTGGTTCCTTCCAAGATGATTTTGCCATCTTTCATTACAATCGCCCGCTTTGCATATTCTGCTACCACCCACATATGGTGTGTCACAAAAATGATGGTGCTGCCATTTTCATTCAACTGGCGAACCATGTCCATCATGCTTTTTTGTTCTTTGTAATCCAAACCGGTTGTCGGCTCATCCAAAATCAACACCTCTGGTTTTGTGGCTAACACTGCGGCAACAGCCACACGCTGCCGGCCGCTCTTGGTCAGCGTAAAGGGATCCTCTTTCTCCATGCCAGCCAAGCCGACAGCTTCCAATGCTTCTTCAACCCGGCCTTTGATCTGGTCTTCAGGCAGCTTGCGCAGGCGCGGTCCGAAAGACACCTCGTCAAAGATGGTCTCAGAGAAAATCTGGTGGTCGGGATTTTGAAATACATAACCCACCTTCTGACCCAATTTGAAAACGCCTTGATCTTTAGTAGGCAGCCCGTTCACATCCACCTCACCAGCGGTAGGCATCAACAAGCCGTTGAAATGCTTGGCCAAGGTCGTCTTCCCGCTGCCATTCTGGCCAATAATTGCCACCATATCGCCTTCGTAAATGGTCATGCTAACGTCATTGAGCGCTTTCACGCCAGATGGATAGGTATGCTCAAGGTTTCGGCAGGCGATTAAGGGCTTATTAAGTTTGGCTAAAGCTGTTTTTTCTTGATTGACCAAAGCCTCATATGCCAGCGGAGATATTTTTAGGTTTTGATCATGAAAAGTCTTAACGCCTTCATCAGGGGTGAGCGGGAGCTCTGTTAGGCCTATGCCTTTAAAGAATTTTGGAATGCCCAATGGCATAACACCGAGGGACTCCATCAAATCTACATCGCTGAGGATGTCCCGGGTAGGGCCAACCTTGACCAGCTTGCCATCTTTCAAGAGCGCCACCCTATCAGCAAAGAGGGCTTCTTCCGTCTCGTGTTCAACTATGAGAAGTGTTAGGTCATCCCGTTTGCATAAGCGGTGTGTTATCTCAAACACACCCATTTTGCTGATGGGGTCAAGGTCTGTGGTGGGCTCATCCATCACCAGCACCGTCGGTTTAAGCGCTAAGACTGAAGCAATGGCTAACTTCTGCTTTTGGCCTCCTGATAATGTGGATGGCGGTCTTTTTCGGAAAGCATCCAAACCCACATAATTGAGGTTTTCATCGATGCGCTTTTTGATTTCTTCGCGTTCCACAGCAAAGTTTTCCGGTCCAAATGCCACTTCCAGTTCAACATTCGTAGAGAATAATTGTGCTTCGAAGTCCTGGAAAACCATGCCAACAATTTCGGACATTTGGGCGACCGTTTTTTGCTTGGTGTCCTGGCCCAAAACAATTATGTCACCCTTAAGTTTACCTTTATGAAAATGGGGAATAAGACCATTAATGGTAGCAGCAAGCGTACTCTTACCTGCCTCGCTTGGACCCATCAACACTAAGAATTCGCTCTTTGCCAGGTCTAAATTCACCCCATCTAACGCGTATTCTTTCTGGCCACGGTAGCGATACTGAACATCTTTCATTGAAACAATTGGTTCTGTCACGCATCCTCCTTGAGTAGTGTTCTTTTGAAAACCTGGAAACAAACCGCTCGTACCCAGGTGCATTTTTCGGATATTATTGCTTGTCTTTTTGCAGCAAGCTGAGATAAGGCAGAACAGCTTTTGCGTAGGGTTTTCCTGCCAAACCTGTTGAGGTGTGCTGGGAGAGTTAAGCGTAATATTTTTTTTGGTTTTAATGAAATTACGAACAAACTACTTAGGTTTGCCTGGAAGGCTGAGCTGATTTCGATTGAGGGCGGTTTTATCATTAATTCTTCCGTTCCAACCTGACAGTGCCGTACAACATTAATGTCAGTATTATAACCACCTTTACTTATTTTGTCATAAATCCTGTGTTGTTGTTGATGACCAACCCGCCCCTGATACCACAAATGCTATGATAAAATCGTTATTACTTATGAGAAGTGGTTACTCAATAAGTAATAAAAGTGAATTGGTTCAAAATATGACTAATCCAAAGAAAAAAAATCAATCCCTGTCTTTACCTGATTTAAGTACTGCGGTCTTTGACCCCCGTCAAAAATCGCCTGCAGCAGCTTACCTGGACTCACTCAGTCCTTCTGGCAGGCGCACACAAAGGACAGCCCTAAACAACCTTGCCGATATCTTTTCAGATGGCAAAATCTTGGACTGTTTGGGCTTTCCCTGGCACTTGTTAGGCTATGAGCACACCAGTGGATTAGCAATCAAAATGATTGAAATTGGGTACGCACGTTCTTCGGTTAATAAGCACCTGGTTGCGTTGCGGCGGGTGTTAGAAGAAGCCTGGCGTTTGGGTTTGTATAAAGACTATGACGAATACCACAGGGCGGCAGATGTTAAAAGCTTGCGAGTGGAATCTGTCCCCACCGGCAGAAACCTGGAAATTAATGAACTAAAAATGCTTATCGATGTTTGCTTAAACGCTGGGAAAAATCGGACTTTAGGCATCCGCGATGCCAGCATCATAACGCTCTCATACGCAACAGCGATTCGCCGGCAGGAAATTGTCGACCTGAACTTAGAAGACCTGGACATCGGCGAGGGGCGTCTGGAGATAAGCGGCAAAGGCAACAAAGAGCGCATTGTTTACCTAGAACCCGGTGCTATTAATGCACTTCAAAACTGGCTAACGCTACGTGGTTATCAACCTGGTCCGCTTTACGTGCGCGTGACCAAAGGCGGTAAGCTGATCAACCGTAGGCTGACCCCACAGGCAATTTACTATATGCTCCAAAACCGCCAAAAACAAGCTGGCCTGGTACCTTTCACGCCGCATGACCTGCGCCGAACCAGCATAACAGACCTGCTGGCAGCCCAGGTGGATGTGTTGACAGTGTCAAACATTGCCGGGCATGCCAGTGCGGATACGACCCGCCGTTATGACCGCCGCCCGGATGAGGTAAAGAAACAGGCTGCCCAGAAGCTCAAGTCCCTTTATCCTTTGGAAGAATAAAGAAAGTTTCTCTGTGATTCCGATGAAGACAATAAGAGCAGTTTCTTATCAAACCGACCTGGTTTTCATTCTTTGATAGAATAAACCGTGACTAATGTGCCAGAAAAGAAAGTGTAATATCGTTATGAACCAACAAAATAAAAAAACAAACACCATAAAGAATAAGATTGTCTCTTTCATAACCCATCCAATCATGCTACTTTTACTGGTAAGCATCATGGTTTATGGCGTATTTGTACCCTTATTAGGGTACTTTTGGGACGATATGGGGATGGCTTGGAATTCGGATGTGTTCGGCAATGAAGGCATTGCCCGTTACTTCACGACCAAACGGCCAGTGTGGGCTTGGTTTTATCAATTAAGTAATTTATTACTTGGAAAAGAACCGTGGCAGTGGCAGGTTTTTGGCATATTTTGGCGTTGGATCTGTGCAAGCGGATTCTACCTTTTGGTGCGGCAATTATGGCCGAGCAGCAAAGAACCAGCCCTGTTTGCGTCTTTCTTTTTCCTGCTCTACCCAGGCTTCGAACAGCAGTACATAGGCTTGATATACGGTCACTTTTTCTTGATATTCAGCTCTTACTTGTTCTCGGTAATTCTCAGTATCTACGCCCTGACCCATAAAATAAACCGCAAGTTGGCTGTCATTGTGGCAGTAGTCTTGTCGGCCATTAATGTGTTCAGTATGGAATATTACTTCATGCTGGAATTGCTGCGCCCAGTCTTTTTCTGGGTATTGCTGCCTGAGAAATTCGAGCGTTTAATATATAAACTAAAAAGGGTTTTTCTTTTATGGCTACCATACTTGTCAACGCTTCTAGCATCGGCTTTTTGGCGCACCTTCATCTTTGAATACCAAACGGTGGAATATCATCTCAATAACCTTGATTTATTGAAGACCAATCCATGGCAAGGTATTTTATTCATTGCAAAGACAGTGGTGCATGATGTTTGGTGGACAGCTTTAGGCATGTGGCAGCTTGCCTTTCAAATACCCAGTAAGACCGTATTTGGAGAACGCGCCACCCTGCTGTATCTTGGGGTAATGGCTGGGATCGTTGTCCTTTTCATACTTGTTTTTATTGTTTCTAAACACTTTCAGGAAAGAGCCGACTCACAGCAACATAAACAATCGCTCCTTTTCCTGCTGCTTGGGTTTATTGCATTATTCCCTGCAGGTGTCCCTTTTTGGGTCACTGGTCTCACCCTTACACCTAGCTTTTCCGGTGACCGTTATTCTATCCCTTTCATATTAGGCAGCAGCTTGATCTTCACTGGGGTACTATTCCTGCTCCCCAAAAAACCTTATTTACGGCGCCTGCTTTTTATAATCTTGATTGCGCTAGCCGGTGGGCTGCATTCCCGGCACGGCGTGAACTTCCAACGCGATTGGGAAATGCATCAGCGCTTTATGTGGCAAATGGTCTGGCGCATGCCATCTTTAGAGGCACAAACAGCCATTTTCACCCAGGAGTTGCCTTTGAAGTATTACAGTGACCATTCATTAACTGGTGCTTTGAACTGGACTTATGACCCAAATCCAAACTCATTCGACATTAAGTATGCCCTTTACTATCCTACTGTACGTTCTGGCGGCACCCTATCGGAGCAGATAGGTCCCAACCAACCTATCAACCACAACCTGGGTATGGGTTACTTCAGGGGCAACACCAGTCAATCCATAACTTTGTACTATAACCCACCTGCCTGCCTGCGCATCATCGATTATGAAATTGAAGCAGAAAACACGATGCTGCCCCTATACATTCGCGAAGCTAGCAAGGTGTCTTCTACCGTTTGGATTTTAAGCGAACCACAAACCCAACCACCCACTTTCCTCTACCAGCCAGAACCAAGCCCGAACTGGTGCTACTACTTCGAAAAAGCAGACCTGGCGCGCCAATATGGTGATTGGGAAACCGTGGTTGAGATTGGAAATACTGCGCTTTCATTAGAAGACAACGCCAATGACCCTGCGGAAAGGCTGCCATTTATTGAAGGGTATGCCCATACCGGGGATTGGCAGCAAGCAATAACCTTAATACAAGACAGCTTGAACGTAACAAATGCCATGCAACCTGTACTATGTGCGCTTTGGGAACGTATTGATACTGAAACCGCTTACTCAACTGAAAAAGATGCCACGCTGCTGCAGGTACAAAGTTTACTTAATTGTCAAAAATAGGTTTGACCCAAGGCTAGTCTATGGAAAAATTCAAAGTCTTTATCACACGGAAAATTGACCAAATGGCGATAGATCAAATCAGTGAGCTTTGTGAGGTGGATCTGTGGCCGGGAGATCTGCCACCAAGCAGAGAGGAAATGCTCAATCATGCCGCAGGTATCGACGGTATTTTATGCCTGCTTACAGATAAAATCGATGCGCAGCTGCTCGAGGCTACCGGTCCGCAGCTTAAGGTGATCAGTAACATGGCCGTTGGCTTTGATAATGTCGATGTAACGGCTGCCACGAGGTATCGAATCCCGGTTGGCAACACCCCAGGCATCCTCACCGACGCCACCGCTGACTTTGCCTTTGCGCTGCTGATGGCGGCTGGCCGAAGGGTATGCGAGGCAGCGCAATACCTGCTTGATGGTAAATGGCAAACCTGGGGACCATCCATTTTACTGGGTGCTGATTTTAGAGGCGCAACATTGGGTTTGGTAGGCTTTGGGCGGATTGGCCAGGCTATGGCGAAAAGGGCTACTGGTTTCGAGATGCGCGTGCTATACTACGACCCCAGTACCCAGCCAGTGCCCGGCTTGAACGCCCAGCCCGTACAAGACCTTGACGAACTATTAGCTCAATCGGATTTTGTTTCGCTGCACGTGCCCTTGACGGAAAAAACCAGGCACATGGTTGATGCAGCTTTCCTTTCTAAGATGAAGCCAAATGCCATCCTAATCAACACCTCGCGCGGCGCTGTTGTGGATCAAACGGCACTTTATGAGGCACTGAGCAAGGAACAAATCAGGGCGGCTGCGTTGGACGTCACTGACCCGGAGCCTTTACCGCTGGATGACCCCCTACTGAGCCTTGATAACTGCCTGATTACACCCCATATTGCAAGTGCCAGCCATCACACACGCACCCAAATGGCAGAAGTGGCTGCCCAAAACTTACTGCTGGGGCTGCAGGGCAAACCGCTATTACATTCTGTGAACCCGCAAGTTTACGAAGAAAAGCCCTAACCCTCCCAGCTGCAATGCGGCGGGTCTGCAAGGAATTCTAAATCGTTGAGCACCAGGTAAGGATAGGCAAAAGCCTCAGCATCCTGCTGGATCTCGCTTGGAGGGCAGTCGCCTTCATACGGTGCTATTAACAAGGAAAGGACCTGCCTTCGCCCATTATAAGATGGCGCATAAGGTTGGATGTGATCAGAGGCAGACATCCCTACTGCCAGCGCTTTTCCAATGCCTGTATCCTGGGTGGCATATTGGTACTGCCTGCCAGTGTAAGTGCCAAATGGATTCAAGCGGATGGTTTTCTTGCCTCCCTTCAGCCTGGTGCGCATGGGGCAAAAAGCCATCCCGCAATTGACATCCGCATTTTGAGCCAGAAGCAAGCCGTTCTCACCATCTGAAACCGCCACCCAGGCATGTGTGACCTGGTTATTAATGCTGTCACATTCGTTATTGTTAGAAAAGCGCTCATAATCCAAGTCATATTTTGAAATATGGTCAAAATAATTATGTTTCCAGACTCGCAGCGGCTCAACAGAACTCCCCAAAATACTAGGGTAGATTTCGCAAGGCATGACTTCCTGCCAGGCATTATCCCAAGTTCGCTGCAGACGCAGCGCTTTTTGCCTGTTATAACCCCGGTGTGGCGTTTTAGGATAATTGATTGTGGTTGAGAGGTAAAGGTAAGGCAAACCTGCGGCAAGCAAAAACTCTCTTTCAACAGTCAATTCATGCCGATTATTGAGCTTTACCCTGCCTACCAGACGCTTGTAGCCAACTACACCAGAGCTTTTAGACTCGGTTTGGGTCCATTGTTCAATTCTATAAAGCGACCCTGCGTAGCGGACAGAGCTGGTCAGGTAGCCCTGGTTGCCTACTTCTTTTCCTTTATACTTCATGGCAGTTACCTGCCCATGATCATTAAATTGCACTTGCAGCGTGTCATTCTCAAGGCTAACTGCGTCAACCTCTACGGGGCTTTGGTTTGAATGTTGGGGATGTCCTTCTTCAATAATGAAATCACACCTGCCTGCAGGGTCAAATGCTCGAGTAAACACAAGTTCACGTAGACCATTATTTTCAATTACAGCATGCGGCACTTCCTCCCCCACTGCGTTTTTGAGTAGAAACTGTGACGGGGAATCTGGCTTCAGCTTCAGCCTGATTAGACTTTTCGATGGTTTTGCTTGGTAGGCTAATTCGTCCGTTGATACACCCCTGGTGTAATCCAACAAGCTGAAGCGACCTGGAGTTGGATCGGGTTTGGCCATTTCAAAGGCGCTTTTTTGTGAAGAAACCAGTGTGCATACATGGCTATGCGCAATTTTCTCCCGGGTAGCATTCATAACTGGCGCGGACATTCCAAAATGCGTGGTAGATAAGATTTTTAAGCGCGTGTCCAATCCATCCTTCAATATTTCCTGGATGGGTGCTTGCATCTCACCTTGTAACAAGCGCTGCGTCTGCAGTCCCAAGATGCGTCCCCGCTCTAAGCCAGTCCAGATGCGCTGATTTGAAAATTTCTCTGCCCAGCTGGAGAGCCCATCAAAAGAACCATCGCCAGTATCCTGACCAAAGCTAATCTCTCCTACAGAGGCATGATCCTGCAGGTAGCGTCCAGGCGTGGTAAAGCGCAGGTATTCCAAATCTAACACTGACTGAACAATACCCGTCAATCCCTGGGCTGTTGAGAGGACTTTTTTTATAAACGGGACGTCAAAGCCTACCCAAAGTTCATCATCTGCATCTAAATCAATCAGGAGAATAAAGTCGAGTGGGTCTTTCATTGAAATTTGCTGGCGGCGCATCTGCTTCACCCAACGCCGCAGCGTTAGGTGGTCAATCAGGTCGCCGTGGTTATAACACGGCAAGAGAGTCATCGACTCATCTATGCCTGGATAAGTCAAGGTGAGCGGGTTGTAACGCTTGGCCGGGGATAGTAAGGGCACAAAATTGCTGAAACCGTTGAAGGGGATGGCAGAGTAGTACAAGCTGATGGCCTCGATGCCGAGCGCTTTATACAATTTGAGGTGAATTGGCGTAAATAGCATTTCCTGCGGCCGCACCATGGGAAAGAAACCCTCTCCAAATAGGTCCCGCAAGCCTGAGCCCTGCGGATTGCTGATGCCGCGCACAATGGCTTCCCTGAATTCCTCGGCCGTGTGGGCGCTGACCAGGCCGTTGTTGTAGGACATTAAGTGCATCTCATCGTCATGTTCCTGCACGCGGCGCTTTAACCCTTCGATGATATCCGGGCAGTGTTCAGGCATGATGGTTTCCAGTGAAAAATAGTTCTCAAAATCCCAGGTGCCTTTGATCGGAACACCCCTTTGGTTTAGGTCATCCAGGCTTTGGATGATGTGGCGGATGATACGCATGTCTTTACCAAAACCAAGCTCATCGGGCGTGTCACCGCGATAAGAATGGTAGAAATTTCCGTGAAAGCGGAAGGAGAGGTAAATCAAAGGGTCCGACATGATTTTTACTCCAACAAAATAGGTATAAGTCTTCTATTAAAAAAACGCTTCCCTGCATTATAAAGGACAAGCGCGGTTAAAGACACCTATTCCTTATTTTGATGGGTTCTTTAGTTTAATGTCTGAAGGATGACAAATGCGTTCATCGCGTGTAGATTAAGCTACAATTACAGCAATAACCTTTGGAGTGTCAATCACCAAAATGCTTTCGCCTGACCGCTTCTTTGACCCTGAGCCCACCCATAAAACAGCTGCGCTCGAAATTTACGAGGCCATTAAAGCTTTGCCCATCTTATCCCCGCATGGACACGTTGACCCAGCCATATTTTCCAACCCAAATTACCACTTTAGTAACCCTTACCAGCTGCTGGTGCAGTCGGATCATTATATATTGCGGATGTTATTCTCTCATGGAGTGCCTTACGAACAACTGCTTTCAGATACTGATCCAGAGGGAAACTGGCAGACTTTCTGTGAGCACTTTTATTTGTTTAGGGCAACGCCCAGCGGCCTTTGGCTAGATTACACCTTGCAGGAGGTTTTTGGCTTTGAGCCGCCATTAAACAGCCACACCGCAGCCCAAGCTTATGCGTTTATTACGGATAAGTTAGCTCAGCCTGCATTTAGTGCAAGGTCTTTGTTTAAGCAATTTAATATCGAAGTGCTGGCAACCACTGACCCAGCCTACGACAAGTTGTCACACCACCAAGCGATAATAGAATCAGGTTGGCAAGGTCGGATCATCCCTACCTTCCGTGCTGATTCGCTGGTGAAAATCACAGACCCCCACTGGCTTGGGCAGCTGTCAGCCTTGAGTGCTGCCAGCAAGGTGGACATAATCGATTACAACTCATTTATCCGCGCATTGGAAAAGCAGCGCGAATTTTTTAAGTCTTTAGGCGCTGTAGCTTGTGACCTGAGCTTCCCTAAAACAAGCGCATTTACTCTCCCTGATAGCACGGTGGAAGCTATCTTCCAAAAAGCACTGGCATCTTCAGCCAACACGGCCAATCAAGAACAATTCGCTGCCCACATGATGATGACCTTTGCCCGCATGAGCAGTGAGGATGGGCTGGTTATGATGATGCATAATGACGTCTACCGCAATTATGACTCAGCCTTATTTACCAGGTTTGGCCCAGACTTGGGCTTTGATATCCCAAGGCAAGTTGAATACACGCGCAACCTGCTGCCACTGCTCAATGCATTCGGTAAGCATCCGAAATTTAACCTGGTATTATTTTGCCTGGACGAGTCTGCTTACACCCGCGAACTAGCCCCATTGGCAGGCGCCTACCCCGCAGTAAAGTTAGGCGCCCCTTGGTGGTACCAGGATTCATGGCAAGGGATGCAGCGTTACCTCAACGCGGTGATCGAGATAGCCGGTGTGTACAATACTTCTGGCTTTGTCGATGACACCCGCAACCTGGTCTCCATCCCTGCCAGGCACGACCTCTGGCGCCGTGCCGCAACAAACTGGTTAGCTGGCCTAAAAGTACGCGGCATGATCAGCCAGGTCGAAGCCATAGAAATAGCCACCGCGCTTGCCTATAACTTGGCAAAACAGGTTTACAAACTATGAAACCTATCATCAGGGCGAAAAATATTAAACAAGTAAAGGATTTTTTATATGCTCTATTCACAAATTGAAGCACAAACAGGCTTCCTTACACAAGAAGAAGTCAAAAAGACATTATCGCTGGGGTTGGCTGGCAGGTTCTCTGGCCAAAAAGTGCTGGTTCTAATTCCCGATCACACCCGTACCCTACCCCTGCCCATGTTGTTTCGACTTCAGGTAGACCTACTTGCAGACGCAAAGAAAGTTAGCTTCATGGTCGCTTTGGGCACCCACCCACCCCTCTCCGAATCACACCTTCAGCACCTGGTTGGCATTTCACAAGAAGAACGCCAAAGTGAATTTGCACACATCGGATTACTTAACCATGCTTGGGATGACCCTGACACGTTAATTTCACTCGGTCTTATGGATCATGACGAGATCCGCACTTTAGCTGGCAAAGACTGGCACACCTCCCTACCAGGGCATGTGGATATCCGTATTAATAAAGCCGTGCTTGAATATGACCAAGTTTTGATCATTGGCCCGACCTTTCCGCACGAGGTGGTTGGATTCTCAGGTGGTGCCAAGTACTTATTCCCAGGTATTTCGGGTCCAGATATGATCAATGCTACCCACTGGCTGGGTGCATTAGCAGGCGTCGTCAACACTATCGGGGTCAAAAACACTCCTGTGCGCAGCATGATCCACGCTGCTGCCAGGCGTCTGCAGACACCAGTCACCCTGGTTTCCATGGTGTTGGAAGGGCATGACTTGGTAGGCATGTATGTCGGTGATTTGTTAGACGCTTGGAGCCATGCTGCAGAATTATCTGCAATTAAAAATATTTATTGGTCTGATAAGCCTTATCAAAAAGTGCTCTCTTGGGCGCCTGCCATGTATGATGAGCTTTGGACTGGCGCAAAAGCAATGTACAAACTGGAACCTGCAGTGGCCGTTGGCGGGGAGGTAATCATTTATGCCCCCCACCTGGAGGTGGTCAGCCATGTGCACGGGAAGTATATTTACGAAATTGGCTATCATACCCTGCCGTATTTCTTGAATGATTGGGATAAGTTTAAGCACATTCCTCTTGGCGTACTAGCACACAGCACCCACATGCGCGGCAGCGGGGAATTTGAAAACGGTGTGGAGAAGCCCAACGTCAGGGTGACACTTGCCAGCAAGATCAGTAAAGAGGACTGTGAACGGCTTAATTTAGGCTACATGGACCCTGCAAAAATTGACCTGGATTCATTTAAAGGTAGAGAAGATGAAGGCGTTCTCTTTGTTCCGCGTGCCGGTGAAACGCTTTACCGGGTAAGGTCGACAAACTAGGCACGCATCGTACTTACTTACTGCTTATAATTGAGCCAGTTTTATTGGTTTACGCTTATTAATAACGACTGTTTTTGGAGGAAAAATGAATAATACAATCAAACTTTTAGAGTTGGGTCAATCAATCTGGTATGACAATATTCAGCGCAGTTTGCTAAAAAATGGCCAATTTGCAGAAATGATCACACGGGGAGAAATCCGCGGGGTCACCTCGAATCCGTCCATTTTCATGAATGCCATAACAAAATCTCAAGATTATGATGGTAGTTTGCAGAAAATAAACCAGCCTGGACTGAACCCCGAAGCGGTGTTCTTTGACTTAGCCATTGAGGATATCCAGGAAGCAGCAGATCTCTTCCTACCGCTTTACGAACAAAGCCAAGCTGGAGATGGGTATGTTAGCCTTGAGGTCAGCCCCTTTTTAGCAGACGATGCGGAAGCGACCCTTATTCAAGCCAAAGAATTATGGCGACGCGTCAACCGACCCAACCTGATGATCAAGATCCCAGCCACAAAAGCAGGCTTACCAGCCATTACAGAGGCTATTGCAGCCGGTATTAATGTCAATGTTACCTTAATTTTCTCACTTGAACGATATGCCGAAGTGATGGATGCATATCTAAAAGGCTTGGAGAATCGAGCAGATGCAGGACAGCCGTTGAATCACATCGCTTCAGTTGCTTCGTTTTTTGTCTCGCGTGTAGATACAAACGTCGATACCAAATTACAGAAACTGGTAGAAGCAGGCTCTGTGCAAGCCGAAAGCATAGAAGGCTTATTTGGAAAAGCAGCTATTGCGAATGCGCGCCTGGCTTACAAAGCCTATCAAGAAATCTTCACCTCTGAAAGATTTCTGAAACTTAAGGCGCAAGGGGCACGTGTGCAGCGTCCACTTTGGGCTTCCACCAGCACCAAGAATCCCAAATACCGGGATGTAATTTACGTTGAAGAGCTGATTGGCCCAGACACGGTCAATACCGTACCGCCCAACACCCTGCTAGCCTTCTTGGATCACGGCCAGATCCGCCCTAGTCTTGAAGAAGACTTGGAAGGTGCACAAAAAACCTTGGATGCCTTACAGGAACTGGGCATATCCATGAAGGACGTTACCTACCAATTGGAGGTTGAAGGTGTGGCAGCCTTTGCAGATGCCTTTAAAGTTTTACTGCAAGCCATCGAGACTCGCCTGGTAGAAGGCGTTTAACATTAGGGATTAGTCAATAAGGCTGTCAAACCTAATCCCATATATAAAACTTACAATAAAAGGCTCCCTTTTTAGGAGCCTTACTTGTTTACCTCTCTCTGAGGGCTTTAATGATGTTGATCAAGCCATTGGTAGAGGAATCGTGGCTTTGGATCTTTGCCTCACCGGGCAATTCAGGCAGGATTTTTTTTGCCAGTTGTTTGCCCAACTCCACGCCCATCTGGTCAAACGAGTTTACATGCCAGATAACACCCTGGGCAAAGATCTTGTGTTCATAAAGCGCAATCAACGAACCCAAGACCTGCGGGGTCAGCTTGGGGTAAAGGAAGGAGTTGGTAGGCCGATTGCCGGGGAAGGTTTTGGCAGGCACGAGCCTTTCCAAGCGTTCGCCTGAATAGCCTTCTTCAGCTAATTCGGAACGTACCTCATCAGCTGTTTTGCCTTTCATTAAGGCTTCTGTTTGCGCCAGGAAGTTTGACAGCAAGATATCATGGTGTTCTCCCAAAGGATTGTGACTGTTCACCGCTGCCAGGAAATCGCAAGGAATCAATTTGGTGCCCTGGTGGATTAACTGGTAAAATGCATGCTGCCCATTCGTGCCGGGCTGTCCCCAAATGATTGGCCCTGTTGAATATGTGACTTCATGCCCATCTTTGTCTACTCTTTTACCATTGCTTTCCATATCACCCTGCTGGAAATAGGCCGGAAAATGCGCTAGGTATTGATCATAAGGCAGGATGGCATAGCTATCTGCGTCAAAGAAATTGTTGTACCAGATCCCCAACAGTGCCATAATCACCGGGATATTCTTTTCAAATGGTGCAGTGTAGAAATGTTGATCGACCTGGTGTGCCCCTTCAAGCAACTCTTCAAAGTGGTCCATACCCAGGTAAAGTGCGATGGATAAGCCGATTGCCGACCAAAGCGAGTACCGCCCGCCTACCCAATCCCAAAACTCAAACATATTTTTGGGATCAATACCAAACTTTTTAACCGCTTCTTTATTCGTTGAAATAGCCACAAAATGCTTGGCAATTGCTGACTCATCTTGGGCTGTTTTCAGGAACCAAGCCCGCGCAGAGTGGGCATTGGTCATGGTTTCTTGCGTGGTAAAGGTTTTTGAAGCAACCAGGAATAAGACTTTTTCAGGGTTGAGATTTTTAAGAGTTTCCACCAGGTCTGTGCTGTCCACATTGGAAACAAAATGAACATTCAAACCAGGTTGGGCATAGGGCTTCAGGGCTTCACAGACCATTTTTGGCCCCAAATCTGAGCCGCCGATGCCGATATTGACGATATCTGTAATTGGCTTGCCTGTATAGCCACGCCACTCTCCGCCTCTGACCAATTCACTAAAGGCTCGCATTTTCTCCAAAACCCGGTTGACCTTCGGCATCACATCTTGGCCATCGACATTGATAGACCTGCTCGACCGATTGCGCAGGGCAATATGCAAGACCGCCCTGTCTTCAGTGAGGTTGATTTTTTCACCGGCGAACATCGCTTCAATCCAACCAGCCAGCTCGGCCTGGCGGGCAAGGTCACATAACAGGGTTATTGTTTCTTTAATAACGCGATTTTTTGAGAAGTCAAACAGGATCTCACCCAAGCGAAGGGAGAAACGCTCAAATCGCTGTGGATCTTCATCGAACAGTTGACGCATATGCAGGTCCGCTATTTCCTGATGATGTTTTTTCAAAGCTTTCCAGGTGTTTATTTGATCTATGCTGTTCATTAAAATGCTCCTTGAAGATGCCCAAATGACATGCTTTTAATTTACCTAAATTGATTTAATGATAATGCAATTTGATAAAGAATTAGCAATCTTGGTTAAATTTTAAGATGTCTAGCTTATTAAGCCGCACCAGAATTCAAAGCTGAAAATTAATAAAGCAGCCAGACCAATTCTTGAGCTGATATATTCGCAAAATACTTGCTGATGTCTACGGACTCCAAAACATCCAGCAATTCTTCGGGGTGATATGGCGTGCCGAGTAATAAAGACTCCAACTCAGAGACCTCGTACTGGCCAAAGAAATCACCGTAAAACTTTATGCAGTCAATCTTGCCCTTGATCACATTCATGCGGGCATCAATTTCACCGCTGGGGAAGCGATGGGTCTTATGGATATTAAACTCTGGCGAATGACCAAAGTTCCACTCCCAGGTTTGATAGCGACTCGCTGATAGTTCGTTAATTGCTTCCCAATCTGCATCGTTTAGGTGGTACTGGGGAATGTGGTGGGCATCCTTAAAAATGCCGCGTAAGATATTTTGACGGAAGGTTTCAATTTCCGGGATCTCTTCCAGGTACTCGCTGATGTTCGCCACGCGGCTGCGGATGGATTTTATGCCCTTTGATTCAATTTTGGAGGGCTTAACCTTCAGCGCATTGGTCACGGCCGAAAGATCCGTGTTGTAAAGTAATGTTCCATGGCTGACCATGCGCAAGCCAGAAACATATTGCGCATTTCCAGAGATTTTCCGCCCTTCCACCAGGATGTCATTTCGTCCACCCAACTCGGCAGGTACCCCCATCTCCTTTAAAACCTCAATGACAGGCATGGTGAATTTTTGAAAATTATGAAAATTTTCCTTGGTATTCGGGGCAATAAAACTAAAATTGAGATTGCCGTGGTCATGGTAAACCGCCCCTCCCCCAGATAGACGCCGCACAACCTGGATATTATGTTCCTGAACATAGTCCACATTTATTTCTTCAAAAGTATTTTGATTCCGGCCAATAATAATTGAAGGGCTATTTATGTAAAACAGTAAGATGTTTTCTTCTGGGGCAATGTTTCTTAATAAGTACTCTTCAATTGCCAGGTTAAAACGGGCGTCATAAATATTTTCATTGTCAACAAAAATCATGGCACACTCTCTCTTATTATTTAATATCAAATTAATATTATACAAGGAATTTCACGCTGAGAAAAATTGGCATTCGAACCTCAAAACCTTTAAAAAAGAGAGAGGCATGAGCCTCTCTCTTCTGTAATTTGATATATATGTAGACTTTAGTATGAACTATTGGAGTGCGAAATTTCAAGGTTATTGACACGCACAAAAGTAGGCACGACGATTGCCACCGGGTTGCGCGCACCATAGCTGCTTGATGTGTTGTAAGCAGTCTGCTCAGCAGACATCCATACCAGGTTTTCTCCAAAAACATCCTGCAAGCTCTGGGTCAGCCTGACGTTATATGGGACCATGGTTGAGCCATCTTTCTTGATCAACAAAGCACCGAAACGCGAACTGCCTGTTACGAGGGCTTTGGAAGGATTGACGATATTCATGTAGTGGATGTAGGGTATGTAAAGAATATCCGTATCGTGCGGCATCTTGACCAATTCTTCGAGGGTGCTAACCTGTTTATCGCCTGCCTGAAGAACCAGGCTTTTATGCATAACGTGATGACCTGTTGGCTTTGCGCCAAATTCGTCAGCGTCATCTTGGTACCAGGTAAATGATTTAAATACACCTTTATCGAAAATCACAAAAGGTTCGCGTTTGATACCCATGAAATCTTGTTTAAAAGGAAAAGTATCCAGGCAGTTAGGGTCATCCACCAGGGTAAATTGCTCATTGAAGACCTTTTTCCCCAGCTGGTTTTCGGAGAGATAGGAATAACCGCGTTTCATGGACCCGCCGCTAAAAACAATCCAATTCATGAAGGAAAGCATCTCCGCCGTTGCGGCTGGACCGAAAACAACATTGTACTTACCCAAGGGTAATTGTTGTGCTTCATCGGCCTTGTATCTCTCTAACAAGTAGCTTAACTCTTGATGTAATTTGGCGGGTTTCAAATCGCTCTTTTGGTGTGCAGATTGTTCGGCAATGACTTCCCACTTGAGCTGCAAATGCGAAAGGACAATTGTAATTTGCGCATCTGAGGTTTTGAAGTATTGATAATGCTCCGTCCGGGTGTTCATTTGGGCCGTAATATTCGTCCCGCTTGAGAAAACACCAGAAAGTTTGATATCTTCCGATTCAAGCCCTTCGACCGCCTGGTTAAAATAAGCTAAACGCTCTTCATTGCTGATTTTAGCTAAGCCCTCATCGAATGAACAAGTATCCTCGAAGGTTTCAGATAACTGGGCCATTGACGGTTGATAATTGAGCGGCTGGGCATGTTTAACCATTTCCGCGGCGATATCAAGCCCTTTTTTCATTTCCTCAAGCTGGTTCAGGTCCGTTATCATTTCATAGCTGGCGCGCTTCCTGCCGTCATGCACGGTAATTTCAAGTCGCACCAGGTGCTCGTTCGTGTTTAATGAAATAGCAGAATTTGCAAAACGCATTAGGTAGCTGTCTTCTTCATGATAAAAGAAAGCAGCTTCAACTTTTTTTGAAAGCGCGTAAGTACGTAATTCGTTTAGTGTGTAAATGATTTTCTCTTCCATGATTACTCTCCAATTCTTACATTGTCAAAGCGGCAGACCGGCACCCCATGCCCCAATTGCATGATTTGGTTTGGCTGCCCCTTACCGCAGTTATCCACATAGCGCAACTCCCAGGTTCGCTCATCCCCAACTGCAGAAAGTGAGTTATAGAACTTCAAGGTGTCACCCTTATAAGTAGCATTCTTAACGACCTTGGTAACCTTGCCGTCATCCACCAGCCAGCCAATATGGTTGCTGAAATGGAATTGCTCCCGGTTTGACCCAATGGACCAGCTCTTATCGCCGTCCAAGACGATGCCCTTTTCAGTGTTGGCAATGATATCTTCAAGGCTACCGTCGGTGCCGGGGTCGATGTTGATATTCGTCATGCGTTCAATCGGCACGCGGTAAAAGGTGGTGGCACGGTTTGCGCCAGAGCTGCCGTTGAAGATTTGTTTGCGCGCCCGGGCGTTGGCTTCTTCTACCATTTGCCGGCCAGTAATCGCACCGACCAAAATGCCTTTGTCAATCAGCAAGTTATCTTGAGCTGGAATGCCATCATCATCAAAGCCAAAGCTGCCGGGGGAGTTTGGCACCGTGGCATTTGCCCTAGCAGTCAGCTTGGGTGAACCATAGCGAAGTGTGCCGAAATCTTCCAGGCGAACAAATGAACCACCTGCAAAGGCCAACTCATAGCCTAAAATGCGATCTAGTTCCAGGGCATGCCCAATTGTTTCATGGGTCTGCAGGAACATAATCCCTGGCAGCAAGATCACAGAGCGATCCTCTATTGGACACTCATCAGCCTTCAAGACCTGGTTCAATTCACTGACAATGCGCTGTGCATTTTCTAAGAATAATTTTTCGTCGATCGATTCCCATCCGCGGGTATCGCCAGTGCGGCCAGGCAAAAACTTGCGCATTTGCGCAACGCCTTTGTCATCCACGCCCATCACTTCGATGCTGGGGAAAACCTCGATGATGTTCTTTTCAATCTGGCTACCTTCTGAGTCAAGGTAGATAATCTGCTTGCGCACAAAGGTCAAATCTGCCATACGTTGCATAACACCTGCTTGGTTGAGTGCTTCGTCCATCTTGCGCAGAAACGCTACTTTGTCTTGCAAGGGCACTTCAAAAGGATCAATGCGGTTGGGGCTGCTGAAGGTATCGCAGATGGCATCCTTTTCAGAAAGCCGTACAGGAAAAGTCACCCTCTCTGCCGCAACGCGGGCATAGTCAAAGGCTTTGTCAAAGAGCGTACCCAGATCCCCCAGGTCTGACGAGGCTGAGAAACCCCAGGCACCTTTGTACAAGACCCGAATTCCTGCCCCGCTTTCACGGGCTGAGCTCATGTTTTTTAGGTTGCCATTGATCATGGTCAACATATTAGTTTCTTCAAAGGGATACCAGCGTGTGTCAACGTAGGTGGCACCTTTGGCTTTCAGTTTTTCAATTTGATTGAGAAATTCTTGTTGCATTTAGATTAACTCCTTAATTTAATAAGTTCTGTCTCCAAGTTGTTCGAAGTTGTTACAAGGAAGCATTATATCCTGCTTCATGCAGGATGAGCACCTTTTGCGTGAAAGGTTCAATTATTGGGGCTTTTCCAACAAAACCAGGGGGAATGGCCGGATTATTCAGCAGGTATGAACAATGTTAACCCGTCCAATTCCAGGGTGGGCTCGTATTTCTTGCCATTTTTTAAGGTCAACTGGTCTTCAAAACCAGGCAGGGTCACAATCACGGCGCAAGGCTCAAACGCCACATCTTCTAAAACCGCAGATGCATTGACCACATTGACATGTTCAATGCGCAAATCAGCACCTATATTATCTTGCAGGTCTTCCCAAAAGGGGTATTCCCAAAATTCATTCCCCACAACCAGCCCAATCTC
>Ga0209723_1002029_pt1 | contig 28966 bp, 25 predicted proteins | sample BiotimSIPDNA_2_FD_185750 | JGI IMG/M metagenome (GOLD analysis project Ga0209723, IMG submission 185750) | Anaerobic biogas reactor microbial communites from Washington, USA - Biogas_R2 time_0 SIP DNA (SPAdes) (version 2) | ecosystem: Engineered > Bioreactor > Anaerobic > Unclassified | place...
CCCCGATTTTTGTTGATTGAGACTATCGTTTTCATAAACCGATAGTATCCCTCAATTCCACCAAATAGTCTAAACTGTCGCATATTTAAGACCTTTCTAAAGTCTCAAATGTATCGCGACCTAAACAGAGTAAATTTTATTTTTTAGCCTTTAGAACTATCTAACTCTTTTTATCACCTGTTTCCAACCCCAGTGCATTAACCAGCCCAATCCCATTAAAACCAGTAATGAAAAAGGTAGAGCAATTACCGTTTTGGTGAGTTGTTGCTCACCAATCAAAAAGTGAGTTTTATACAAGCCAATCATAAAAGGTGGTTTATAGTGAAACTGAGTATAAATTGTGTCTACTTTTTCTGGATCAAGTAAGCCCTCAGCATCAAGCATATCAGGATTAAGTTTGGTTCCTCTAACCATTCTGGTTGAGTTGGCTAAAACAAAATCAGGATAAAAAATGTACTCGATAATAGTTTGATTAAAGATGTTTTTAATGCTGGCATTACCTTGAATTAGAGTAGCAGTACTACCGGTGTTTTCTGCCAATATGTCAAAACGAATACCGGCAAAACTATCAACAAGTTGCGGTATATTAAGATCTGCAATGCCAAGTTTTCCTTGATTAGAATCATTGTCGCCAATATAAACAATAAGATTGCTAACTACTGTTCCAGCAACTTGGCTGTAACTGGCTTCTTGGCTGTTGTTAATATTTCCGCTTGAGTTTAAGCTGCGCGCATTGACCATAATTGCCAACGGATACTCTTTTTGCGAAGCTACCTCACTTACATCAATCTGCAAATTAATACTATGATTTTTACCTGGTTGTAGTACAAATGACTCACCAAACTGTAAATCTGGATTGGCGGTGCGATTGAAGATTTTTCCAGGTTGAAGCACCGGTTGACCGGTTTTGCCATCAGCCTTAAAGTCGGTGATGTTGACCGAGATTTCAAGGGGATCTTTACCATGATTTTTAACAATTAAAGTATGTTTTAGTTGCTCAGATGGTTTAACGGCTACATAAGCTACCGGCGGATGAACTGAGAGTGAAAGCGCAGCATTACTTGGGACAACAATTTCTTCTTCTTGGGTTTGGTTTGTGGTTTGCTGGGCATTTACTTGAGGAAAATATTGATAACTAAAAAAAATAAAAAGTCCAATAATAAAGACTGCAGTGATAGTTTTAGCCGGATTTAGTATATTCATTTTTTAATATCCTGGTACAGCTACATAAACAATGCCAGTTTCATATTGGCCACTAGTTTGCGTTGGCTCGATTCCTACCTTGTAAGTGATCAGTGCCTGTTCATTTTTGGCAATGACATCGCTACTCATTACTACTTGCATTGTCCCTCCCAAGCTGGCATCGGCAAATGGGCGAAAGCACTCATCATCAACCGAACAATCTGGATTTGCGCTAGCGGTAAAGTCATCGCTGACGGTATCTCCTTGAGCATTGTAACCAAAACCTGGCTCATCTTGATCAATCCATGGCTTAGCACTATCAACAGTACAAGTATAACCAGGATCGCACTCTGTATCAGGGATCCAGTCAACTCCGCCTTGTAGGGCAAGTCGGTACTGTTCGTAGGCATAAACTCTGTAGCCTCCTGCGCCTCTGGTGCTGATCGTTAAGGTGTTGTTGACTGAACTATGAACTCCAGGTGTCAAGATACCAAGATCTAGATCGGTATCAGAAATAGTAAATGCAAAATCCCCAATCTGATAAATATACTGAAAGCCAGCACCAATAAAGTAAGTACTGCCGCCAGCTCCATAATCTCCGTAAGGACCGGCAGCGGTTTGTCCCAAGGTATAACTAACATTATATAAAGTTCCCTCGCGTTTACCGGCGCCCATATTAAAGTTGCCAAACTGGATAACGTAAGTGTCGCTTTCAAGACGCTCAGCCAATGAGATAGGAGGTGAGAACAATGCCTCAGCTAAAAGTAATAGCAATATTACAAGAAAAATGACAAAACGTGACCAGTGTGGAGTTAATCTTCTCATTGATTTTTCTGTTGTTGTGTTGAGAGCCACTCTTTTAGTTTCTCCAGCTCAATTCTCATCAAGGTTAACTGCCCCTTAACAGCGTTGTGATTTTGAGGAAACTGCATCATTTGGATGATTTGATCAAGCTTTGGTTGCAAAAATCCAAACAAAAAACTGTCAAAATACTTGAGCCAGTCCCAAGTGTTTGTCTCGGCTTGGTTAAGCTGATTCTCTTTCTGATCCAAAAAAATCTTGTAACTATGAATCTCGTTATGCTCAATCTCAACCAAGGTCTGTTTTTCCTTAGCTTGCTCATACTGATACTTAGCAAAAAGAAAAAAAACCATTATCAAAGGAATGCTGATTAAATTTGAGAAATCAGATTTTGAGTTGATGGTTGGGCTAAGTGCATAGAAGAATAGTAATGTAAGAAGGGTAGTGATGATTGATGTCCAGCGTTCCATAGTCATGGAGACAAAGAACAGATAAATAAAAACTAAAGGGAAAAAAATTGAGGAGATGCCGCCAGTTGCTCCAATTAAGATTAAAAAAGCAAAGGTGACCAGCACCATCTCATCAACTGCGGTGGTTGGCAAGATTTCCCAGATAGCAGCCTCATTGAGTTTTTTTAAAATGAAATAGAGGATAAAACAGGCGCCAAAAGCCTGAAGTGAGTATTGAGTCAGTGAGGGAAACGAGAGCCACAGATAAGCGATCACTATTGAAGTAGAGAGAGCCAATGATTGAGCTAGAGTACGGCGAGTCTTAGCTGAAGAAGAAGATGGAGTGACGCTAGGGGTTAAGCTAGTTGAATAATTAGCTGACATGGGCAGATGTTAAATATCAATTGATAGAATTATACTTCAAGTATAACTCAGTTAGATTGTGGGGACAACAATATCTGCATGCGTTGTATAGGAAAGTTACTGCCTTATTTCAAGTAAATATTTTGCAAGCATTGGTCTTTTTTGAGCTATGTGCAAATAAACATCAAAAACTTCATCTGGATCAATTGATCCCTTTTCTACTGCTTGCTGAATGTTTTCTATTACTTTTTGAGCTGCGTTTGCTAAAAAGCCTTCTGGAATTGGCTCAGTCCAAATATTTCCACTTAAACCACCATCATTAAGGATTAAGATTGTGCCTTTTCTGGTTTGATAGGGTAATCCGCCCTCAGTAGTGACGGTGTATATCTTTCTTAATTCATCCAAATCAGATGAATCGTGTTGTGCCTTAGGCTTTTCTGGTTGTCTTTTTCGATTCATGAATGATCTTAAGAAATCAATAGGGCTTTTCCTTTCCTCTTTTTTTCGAATGGTGCCGATTTTTTGAATGGTTTCAGTCATGGCTGGCAGATGTCGCTAATATTATAATCAATATTGATCATAACTCACTATTTTTATGTAGTCTACAGTATTTTTGATTAAAAAACTTCTTTAATTATAATCATTAATGTGATATGGCAAAAATTACTATTTTTTTGAAAAGTCAGCGTGCTACAATTGTATACTTGAAGTAATTATCATAAATATATGACATCAGCTCAAGATTCAAACAAAAGCTTTTCGCCTCACAAATCATTTTACGATCACTCCCAAGCCGAGCTTCATTGGCAAAAGATGTGGGAGGATCATCAGCTTTTTCAAGATCAGGCTAATCATTTTGTAGCCAAAGAAAAATCAGGTGAAAAACTAGACCCTCTTTATTTACTGTTTGCTTTTGCTTACCCGTCTGGTTCTGGGTTACATGTGGGTCATGTTGAGAGCAAAACGGCTCTAGATATCATGGCTCGCTACAAGCGCATGAAGGGCAAGGATGTCTTTTTCCCTGTTGGCTGGGATGCCTTTGGTTTGCCGGCCGAAAACTATGCGATCAAAACAGGAGTGCCACCCGTAGAAACAACCAAACAGGCAATTCATGCCTTTCAAAAACAGGTGAGACGTTTGGGTATTAGCTATGATTGGGCAAGTGAAGTGGCTACTTGTCACCCTGAATACTACAAATTTACTCAGTGGCTGTTTTTGGAGTTGTTTAAGGCTGGTTTGGCGTATAAAAAGATGGGAATGGTTAACTGGTGTCCTTCTTGTCAAACTGTTTTGGCAAATGAACAAGTTGTCGATGGCTTGTGTGAGCGCTGTGACTCTCAAGTGGTGCAGAAAGAGTTGGAGCAGTGGTACTTTAAAATCACCGATTACAAAGATGAGTTGATCGAGGGCTTAGAGCAACTGGACTGGCCAGAGCCAACCAAGCAACAACAGTTGCACTGGATTGGCAAAAGTACTGGAGCAGAAGTTGATTTTGAGTTGATTGATGTTGGCAATGGGGGGAAACAGGCCTTAACTTGTTTTACCACTCGCATTGATACCATTTTTGGAGTCAGTTTTTTGGTAATCTCCCCAGAAAAATTTAATCAACTTGAATTAATGCAACTGGTGGCTGATGACAAGAAAACGCTAGTAAAAGAATATCTGGAGCAAGCATCCAAAAAAACAGAAGAAGAAAGACGAGTCGGTGAGAAAGAAAAAACTGGCGTTAATACTGGCCTGAAGGTAATTAATCCCGTTAGTGGTGAGTTGGCGCCATTGTTTGTGGCGGACTATGTTTTACCTCACGTTGGCACTGGAGTGGTGATGGGGGTACCAGCTCATGATGAGCGTGACTGGGCATTTGCTCTAAAGCATAACCTAATGATTGTGCCGGTAATTGCTCCAGTTGATAATTTGGTGACTGTAAAAGAGCAAACCGAGCAGTTTAATCATCAACAGCCTCAAGTTTGTACTAGTGAGTATGGGGTATTGATTAACTCTGGGCAGTACAACGGCTTAAGTTCAAAAGAAGCTCAGCAAAAGATTTTAGCTGATTTTTCTCAAGTAGTGAGAGCTACCACCACTTACAAATTGCGTGACTGGCTGATCTCGCGCCAACGTTATTGGGGAGCACCAATTCCGATTATCTATGATCCAGAAGGTAATCCTCATTTAGTTAAAGAAAAAGATCTGCCCTGGTTGTTGCCAACCGACGTTGATTTCAAGCCAACTGGCGAGTCGCCTTTAGTTTCAAGCCAGGAGTTTGCAAAGAGAGCCAGCGAGTATGCAGTAAGAGAGTATGGTGAGTTAATTGTGCAAAACCAAAAAAATGGTTGGGCCAATGACGCTTCTGACTGGCGACCAGAGTATGACACTATGGATACTTTTGTGGATTCTTCTTGGTATTACTTAAGATTTTTGGATGCTAGAAATCAAGAAATTTTTGCTGATAAGACTAGATTGAAAATGATGATGCCGGTTGATTTTTACTTGATTGGGCCAGAGCATATTGTGTTGCATCTGTTGTACTCTCGCTTTTTTACCAAATTTTTACGAGATCGGGGTTATCTGGATTTACCCAGTGGCGAGCCGTTTGCCAAAATGCGACATCAAGGCATGATCTTGGGACCTGATCACAAAAAGATGAGCAAGAGTAAGGGCAATGTAATCAGCCCCGATGTGGTGATCGAGCGTTATGGTGCTGACACTTTGCGTGTTTATGAAATGTTTATGGGTCCTCTGGAAGCCGATAAACCTTGGGATGACAGGGCAGTACAAGGTGTAGCTCGTTTTTTGAGCAAAATTTACAAGTTGTTTATTTTGACTGTAGAGGAACTAGAGCAAACTGAGGTAGAGAAATCACATCCTAAACTAGAAAAAAAACTACACGCCACCATTAAAAAAGTGGGCGATGATATTGAGCAACAAAAGTTTAATACAGCTATTGCCTGTTTGATGGAGTTTACTAACGATTGGCAGAGTTTAACTGAACAAAAAGAGTCAATGTTTAACGATGGAGATTTAGAAAGAGTTGCAAAAATTTTGGCTCCTTTGGCTCCGTTTTTATCTGAGGAGTTGTGGTCAAAACTGGGGAATGAGTTTAGTATTCATCAGCAGACTTGGCCAGAGTTTAATCCAGCACTGGCACAGGCTGAAACAACAGTGATTCCAATCCAAGTAAATGGAAAAGTAAGAGGCGAGCTGGAGATAGAAACAGACAAATTGGCACAAATGACAAAAGAGCAAATACTCGAGCAAGCCAAACAGTTGCCATCAGTGCAAAAGTGGCTAGTTGATCAAGATGGTAACTCTCGTGGTGTCAAAAAAGAGATCTACGTTTCAGGAAAGATTGTGAGTTTGGTGGTGTGAGAACGAATAGACTCTCGGGGATTAAGAAATATTCACCTACATATTGTATCAGATAAATAATGAATTTGTTGACATCATTATTATTTTTGATATCATTATTTTACACAACAACTATTTCTAGTAATTTTGTTTTTCTCAGTTACATATCAGCAAATATCACTACAATGCAAAAAATAATGTCAATTACCAGTCAGGGTCAAATTACGATTCCTCTTGAGATTCGTCAAGCTCTCAATATTACTCAAGCCACTAAAGCCTTGGTGCTGTTGGATGGTGAAAAAATTGTGATTACACCACGACTGGGTTTTGAACAACTTGCTGGGAGTCTAGCCTCAAATATTAAATTGTCTGACGATCAACTGCGAAAGGCAAGAAAATCATTTGAAAAGGATTGGGCTAGAGATGAAAAATGACAACCAGTTTTTACTAGATACAAATGTCATCATCCGTTATTTGGTAAAAGATCACATCGAACATTTTGAACAATCTAGCATTTGGTTTAATCAGGCAAAAGCGGGGAAGATAAAAATGATAATAGTGCCAATAGTGGTGGCTGAATGTTGTTATGTACTTGAATCATTTTACGAAGTTTCCAGAGAATCCATTGCGCAAAAGATGCAGGTTTTACTAAGTCAACGCTGGATTCAAGTTGAAAACAGAAAAGAGATTAACAATCTTTGGCAGTATTATCTTAAAGGTCTTCATTTTGTTGACAGTTTTTTACTGAGTTCTTCCTCAATAAATCAAACAAAACCATTGAGCTTTGACAAAGCTGTCTCTCCTAAAGAGATTGGTTAAAGACTTGTCATTTTTCTCTATTCTTGTTATATTATTTCTAATAATTGTTAAAAAACACAACTTATAGAAACGCATTTGATATTTTGGCGTTCTGCATCAAGTCTAAAAATCATGAAGTTTATTGACTTTTATCACCACTTCAAAGACTTTGTACCTATTTCACTAGCTGATGTTAGAGCTGTTGAGCCTCACTTTAGTGCTAGGAGGTTAGTGGAGTGGCAGCAGAAGGGTTATCTCAAGCAACTGCGCCGTGGTTATTATATTTTGTCAGAATTGGCAGATAATTTGGGTGAGAGTGAGCTATTCTTGTTGGCAAATAAGCTGTATGTGCCATCGTATGTTTCGTTAGAAACAATGCTCAATAGATATAACTTCATTCCAGAGGTGCCTTTTGTGGTGACGAGTGTTACAACGCGCAAGACAGAAAGTTTTGAAACACTGGTTGGTGCCTTTAGCTATCGCTCAATCAAGCCAAGTTTGTTTTTTGGCTATCAATTACAGCCTTTAGCGAGTGATCGATTTTTGCATCAACAGTGCCTAGTAGCATTGCCAGAAAAGGCTCTGCTGGATTTTTTATACTTAAACCATTTAATGAATAGTCAGCTAGATTTCAGCTTTATGAGATTTAATAAGCAGGAGATCAAAGCTGAGTGTAATTTACAAACGCTTCAAGAGTTTATAACTAGATTTAACTCAAAAGCACTAACAAAGAGAGCGACTTTGTTTATCAAGTGGCTAACCAACTAAACAACAACAATAGCAACTATATTATGTTCACCATCCAACAAATTCAAAAGCAGTATCCACCAAATCTGCACTCATTTCATCAATATCTGGTAAGAGAGTATCTTCAATATAAAGCTCTTTCTTTAGTGTATGCTGATAAAGTGGGTCAGAAGATGGTTTTTATGGGAGGGACTGCAGTGCGATTGATACATGACAACCAACGCTTTTCTGAAGATTTAGACTTTGATAGTAAGGGTATAACCGAGCGGGAATTTGTTGGGCTACTGGATCAAGTGCAAAAGAAGCTAGAGTTAGAAGGTCTGCAAGTTGAAACTGCCTACAGCTTTAAGGAGGCATTTCACTGTAGGTTAAAGTTTGTTGGATTAATGCAACAACTGGGATTAACTAAGCAAAAAAGAGAAAAAATCGTGATCAGAGTTGATGCTACTAATCAAGATTATGACTATGAGCCAGAATTAAAACTAATTAATAAATTTGAGTATTTTATGCGAATTAAGATTGCTCCCAAGAGCTTGTTGTTGTCACAAAAGATCTTGGCCCTATTACAAAGAAAAAGAGACAAGGGAAGAGATTATTTTGACACCGTATTTTTGGCAGGCCAAACAGATCCAGACTATGAGTATTTGCGTCAAAAGGCAAAAATTGCTACAAAAAATGAGTTAAAAACTGCCTTGATTAAGAAGGTTGCAGAGGTTGATTTACAGCAGCTGGTGCGTGATGTAGAGCCATTTTTAATGAATAGGGCTGATGTTAGTCGAGTACTTATGTTTGCCGAGTTTGTTGAACAGAGGTTTTAAAACTAAAGAATAATTTTTGTTCAAACAATTCACATTATTTAGCTCCTTCTTTCCTTTCCCCACTTGACAGAGAATCTCTTCGCAGTCATTATTAATAGAGAAAATGTATTACTTTGATACATTTTATTGTTCAATAACTAATAAAAATTTGATAAATAGGCATTTCTGTAGTCATTTTTTGTCTTTGTCATTCACATAAAAACGAACACTATTAGTTAACAAATACTTAAAACAAAAAACTAACGCATCTGCCCATGCATCAAAAATTTTTATCTTGGTGGAAAGACTCCAAAAACCTCAATAATTATTTTGCATCTTTAATGATTGCTGTGAGCATTTTGGGAGCTGGCGCAATTGGTGTGGGTCTACGACCTTTTTTTAATTACCCCTTACTATCACTTCACAGCTCAACTGTAATCCCAGCTCAAGAATCACCAAAAATTCTGGTTAAAAGACCAGAAAAACCATTGGGCCAAGAACAAGAAGCCGATGGGTGGGTGTTGGGGGAGACAACGCCCTCAATAGGAATTGTAGCGACAGATTATCCTCGAGGTGGAATTATTCCTTTCACTATCTATAGTGATCCAGTAGTGACTCTTCAAACAAATAATATTGTGGGTGAAGTTCAGTTTCAATTATTCAAAATTACTCCAGACTTAGCTAAGGATTATTTGCTTTATGATGGAGAGGGAAATAGGGCTATCACAGAGTTGAAATTTGAGGAGTATGAAGAGGTGGCAAACTTTACCAAAACAGTTGAAAAAAATACTAAGGTATCAGCAATAAGTTTGCCTCTAGAGTCTGAAGGCTTGTGGTATTTGCATGCTAGTCAGGATGGAGTGAGTGGTGAAGCGATTATTGTTAGATCTTCCGTCAGCGCAACTTTGCAAGAAGGCGACAACGAATATATTTTTTGGGCATATGATCATCAAACGAAAAAAAGTAAATCTGATGCAAAAATAGAATTATGGAGCTTAAAAGAAACTCCGCGACAGTTGGGCTCAACCATAACTAATCAGATGGGAGTGGCAACTCATCAGCTTGATCCTATAGCAGATTTGGCCTTTGTGTACTCTGGAGAGAGTATAGCGATTCTTCCCATTAATCTTGAATATTCTCGATATTCTGACTATTATTTAAGGTTTCACCGGGAAAATCCTTCTAATAAATATTTTATTTTTACTGATCGTCCCATTTATCAGCCTGGAGACATGGTTTTTTATAAGGTTATTTCTCGTGTAGATGATGATGCTGTTTACTCTTTGCCGACTGAGCAGGCAAAACTCGACATCTCTCAATCTTATAGTGATGATGAGTCAATATATCAGCGCGATCTTTCTTTCAATGAGTATGGTTCAGCCGATGGATCTTTTCAGCTTCCCAAAGAAGGAGGGGCAACTGGTCTCTATTATATTTCAGTTTCCCCAAAATCAGAAGAATCTCAAGCTGATCAAGATTATTATTCTGGTTCAGCCTATTTTTCTTTTGATGTTCAGCATTATCGAAAACCAGATTACACTCTGAATGTTGATAGCAACGAGAGTGTTTTTGTACGCGGAGATATTATTTCTTTTGAGATTGATGGCAACTACTTTTCTGGACAACCTTTGATGGGGGCTGAAGTTACATATGAGCTGAAGCGCAGCACCTATCCATATTACTGGCGATCTCTAAATACGGAGTATCTTTTTCTTGGATACGACAGCGAGCAGGTGGATTCTGGCACTGTTAATTTAGACAGCAAAGGTAAGGCAACTGTCGAGATAAAAGCGGATTATCATTCAGGAGATAATAATGTCTATCAATTAACAGCCAAATATGTAGATGCTGCTGGTAATCGAGCTGTTGCTTATAAAAACGTGCTAGTTTTTGCTGGTGAGTTTGATATGTTCCATCAGCTTGGATACTACTCATCACATGTAATTAATGAAGAAATCTCTTTGCCGATTGAGTTGGTGCCAAGAGTAAGTGGAGCACAGCTGGCGAATCGAGTTGTTAGTGTAAAACTAACTCGACATTGGTGGGAGAAAAGATATGTGGATGATCAAAAATATCCAATATATGATCAGCTTGATGAGCAAGTTTTAGAGTTTAATAAAAATACAGATGAATCAGGGAAAATTACATTATCACACACTCCTAAATCAGGAGGTTTATACAAATGGGAGTTGACGACTCAAGATGCTAAGGGTAATGAAATCACTAAAACCATTAATACTTATGTCAGAGAAGAGGGAGTTATTTATAGAGAGCAATCTCCAGCGAGTATCTCGATCTCTCCCGATAAAGATGAGTATGTTCCAGGTGAAACAGCTTGGCTAACAATTTCTTCAGAAATTCCAGATAGAGATGTATTTGTAAGTTATGAGCGCAATAGAGTCAGAAGCTATCAAACGATTCATGTTTCTGGAAATCAGACTACTATTGCCTACACTTTATCTAATACCGACATGCCAAACATTTTTGTTAAGGCTGCTTCGTTTAGTGATTACCAACATGAAAGTACAATTAGCGATTTAACCGTAAGTGCCAATCAACAGCGCTTGGTTGTAGAGATAAAACCTGATAAGGAACAGTATGCTCCCGGAGAAGAAGTTGAGCTATCAATCTTTGCCCATGATCAAGAAAATAATCCTCTAGTGGCTGAGTTAGGAGTTTGGCTAGTTGATAAAGCAATTTTTGAGTTGGCTAGAAGTAACACGGGGGATATCTTTGAGTCATATTGGCGAAAGCGCTACCACAACACTGTTTCTGCCCATAGTCTTGAAGGAGTAGGAAGCATGGCTGAGATGGGAGGCTGTTTTGCAACTGGAACAAAGGTGAGTATGGCTGATGGTTTGTCAAAGAATATTGAGGATGTAGCTATTGGCGACAAGATTTTGACTAAAGCTAGAGATACAGGAGGCCAGCTAGTTGAGGCGACCGTTCTTAACACTCATCAAGCCGAAGTTGACGGATACTATATCATTAACCGCGATCTTAGAGTAACTGGTAATCATTTGGTCTATGCCTCTGGAGAGTTCAGAAGGGTAGACACTCTCAAGATTGGTGACGAGATGCTTGGATCTGGTGATGAAATTATCAAGGTTGATTCTCTTGAGTGGCTTGCTGGTAAGTTTATGACCTACAACCTTTCAGTTGAGAATTATCAAACCTATTTTGCTAATGATTATTATGTACACAATGAGAAGGGTGGTATTGATGCTAGAGAAAAGTTTGAGGATACGGCTTACTGGAATCCGAGAGTGATAACCAATGAACAAGGTCAGGCAAAAGTGAGTTTTAAGTTACCTGATAATCTAACCACTTGGGTTGTTGCAAGTTTGGGAGCTACAAAAGATACTCGTGTTGGTCAGGCTGAGACGGAGTTAGTAGTTACAAAAGATGTAATTGTCAGGCCGGTGATGCCAAACATTTTGCATCAAGGGGATGAAGCCTACTTAAGTGCTTTGGTTCATAATTTTAGTGGAGAAGATCTTTGGTTTAATGTTTCTCTTGAAGCTGAAGTCGGAGAGGTAGAAAATCCTGAACAAGAGATATTTGTCACCAAGGATGGTCTTGAGCAAGTTTTCTGGAAAGTAACCCAATTCAACTCCTCAACAGAAGAAGCTGAGTTTACTTTTAGCGCTCAGGCGATCGCTGGCGATTCACAACATTTAAGCGATGAGGATGAGCAAAGGCTTACTAAGTATCAAGATGCTATCATCAATAAAATACCAATTAACTCTGTTGGAGTTGAGAGAACGCAGGCCTATTCTGGAAGCGGTTCAAAAGAATATGAGCTGTTTTTATCTCCAAAAGCCAATCTAGAAAAATCTTACGCTGAGTTGACCATTTCACCAACTAGATTTGGTTCGGTTCAGTCAGCTATGAAATACTTGGTTGGTTATCCTTATGGCTGCAATGAGCAAGTTACCAGTCGGCTAATACCGCCACTTCTAGCCAAGAGACACAGCTCTCTTTTTGTCGATATTCTAAACAGATATGATGAGGATAAGCTAATTGATGAATCAATCGAGCGACTGCGCTCTTCTCAAAGAGAGGATGGAGGTTGGAGTTGGTGGAGAGGTGATTCCGATCTTTATACTAGTGTTTATGTAGTATCAGCATTAAAACAAGCCCAAGATCTTGGCTTTGATGTTGAGAGGTTGTTGCTAGATTCACAAAGCTTCTTTCTGTCGAACTTAAATGAACATAATCCTCAAGATTACATCTTAGCTAGTTATGGTTTATCCATTGTAGATCCAAGTGCAGAGCGAGGGGAGTTGACTGCCGAAGGAATTAACCAAGATATCGAGTCTGAGTTTTTGGCGATGGCAATTCTTGCTGACGTTAACAATGGAGTGGCTTCATCAACCAAACTAAATTGGCTGACTGCAAAAGCCCAGGTTCAAGGCAACACGGTTTTTTGGACTGGCTCAAGTGATAAATACTCAAATTCTCCCGAAGAGATTGCAACAGCGATGGCAGTCAAAGCTATTTTGTCTGCTGGAGGTGATCGCCAGTTAGCTGAAAAAGGAGTTGATCATTTGGTTAATTTACGAGATGCCAGAGCATACAACTATTGGAGTAATACCTATACTACAGTACAAGTGGTATTGGCCGTCGAGGCTTTGGCTCAAACGGGTCGTGAACTTAATCCTGATTATTCTTATCAAGTATTGATTGATGGCGAGCTTTGGAAACAAGGACAAGTTGATAGTATTGAGCAAGTTGTCACATTAGATTTACCAGTTGATCTGTTTGAAAGCTCAGCTGGCTCAAGGGTTGACATTCTCCAAGAAGGTCAAGGACAGATGTACTCAAATTTGCTTTTTTCTGAGTTTGTTGAGGATCATCAACTGCCAGCCGAAGGTCATGGTATCTCAATTACTAGAGAGTATCAGTCTAGCAAGGGTCCTGGCTATAACATTGCTGTTGGTGATGAGGTGATAGTTAGACTAATTGTCAGTGGATTAAACAAGATTTCTTCTTATGGAGTGATTGAGGATCACTTACCTGCGGGCATGATTCCAATTAACACTAACTTGCTTAACGAGCAACAGACTAGTAGTTATGGATATTGGTGGTCTACAGATGATTACACTAAGGATGGGGCGATTTTATCTTTGCCAAGTATTCCCGTTAGTGGAGGAATATATACTTATCGAGCACGAGCGGTTAATCCTGGACTTTTTTGGGCGCCTCCAGCTAAGGTGAGTTTAATGTATTCGCCAGAAATAAATGCTCATACGGGAGTTGAGCTAATTGAGATTAGTGCCAATAGCGAGTACTTTGGTCAAAGTAATGTAGGAATAAATCGTCAAACAGATTCTCCAACATGGGTGCAAATCATAACTTATTGGCTATTGAGAATTTTAGTAGGGATGCTAACCATCTCTGTAATTGTGGTGGCATATCTTTTTCTCAAAGAGCAGAATAAGAGAAAAAAAGAAGGCGAAAGTTTAGTAAATTTATCTAGTATTCTTGATTCTTTAAAAGAGCTTTTTTTTCATCGAAAAGTTCAACCTGACTTTAATAACAATGAACTAGATAATGAAGAAGAAGAGATTGACCAGGACCAAAAAGACACAGAGTAAAACTAACCTAAAAAGATTACTATTTTTTTGGGTTGTGGTGATTGTTGTTGTCTTTTTTTCCTCTTTATTTGAGTTTCTATTTCTTCAGAGAAAATATCAGGAAAATAGCACCACTTTTCAATCGTTGAGTAGAGTGTTTTCTTATTATGAGTTTGAAATCCCAGAAATAGTCATTCAAGAGGGTGATTTTTATAATCCAACCTTATTTCTTCACTCTGTCAATCAGTTTGAGCCCACATTAGACAGTCTTTCTGTAAGAGGCATTATTATTCCTCATCATTTATTGGCAAGCGAGTTGATAGCTGAGGGCATTTCTAATTTGAATCCAAAGCAAGTGGAGACGATTATCGTAATTTCTCCCAATCATCACGAAGTTGGTCAGCAGTTAGTTCAAGGTAGCTACGCGACTTGGGCAACTGCGCATGGAAAAGTCGAAGCAGAAGTTGACTCGATGATAGAACTGGAACGACTAATAAAATTATCTAGTTATGATCAACAGTTATTTGGAATTAACAATCAATCATTTGAGAGAGAGCATGGTATTGCAGGACTGGTTCCATTTTTTCAATACTACTTACCAAAAGCAAGGATTTTCCCCTTGATTATTAAGGGTGGAGGATCAAAAGAACAGCTGCAACAGATTATGACAGGCATCGACCAATTATTTTTAACCGGTTTTTTAGATAAAGAAAAAACAGCTGTAGTTGGCTCCATTGATTTTTCTCACGAGTTACTTCCTAAGCAAGCAGAAAAAAATAATGAAATTACTAAAAAAATTTTATTAAGTCAGGATTGGGATAATCTATTTAAACTCAACAATGAATATTTAGATAGTCCAGCAAGTGCGTATTTAACTTATAAATTATCGGAATATCTTGGCGGAACCAACGTAAATGAAGTCGTTGACACCAACTCTGGCAAACTTTTTAACATCTATGATAAAGGTTGTGTTAGTTATTTTGTGTTTTTGTTTGAAAATTAGATTGTGTTGTTGACATAATTTGCCCTCTTTATAGAAAAATACTATAATACGCTATATGAAAACAAGAACGCTTCGAATCCTGACATCAGCATTTTTAATAGTATCAATTGTTTTTGGATACTTAACTTTTTTTAATAATAAAATTATAGATGTCTATGGTTCGGATAGCTGTCTTTATGACATCACTGGTTATGTGACCCAAACTGGTTCACTAAGAGCTGGCTATGCTAACTGCAATGGTGATTCTTGGTGCATTAAGTTGGATGGAATTCCTGCTGAGTATAACAATTCAGGTTGTTATGTTGCCGAGCTTTATACCGATCCAATTCAGTCTTGTGGTAATCAAGAAACTCACCTTAGAAAAAGAGTAAGTATTACCAATGGTGGAGAGATCTGTTTTGATAGTGCAGACTGGGGAACAGACTGCAGAGCGCAACTTGATATTCGAAGAGATATATCAGGTGCACCTGCTGGTAATGTTAAAACTTATCTAATTGAGTGTGGAGTGAAATCTTCTCCAACACCAACCAGGACTCCCACGCCTACATTTACTCCAACACCAACTCTTACTCCAACGGTGACTCCTACCAGTACACCTGGCCCTACCTCAACTCCAAAACCTACTTCTACACCTAAACCAACTATCCCAACTCACTACAGCTCATGTGATGATTTGCGGGTGGTTAGCGGAGACAATGCTTTAGTACCCGCAAAAGTAGTTTTTGAGACTAAGGCCAGTGATTCTGACGGAGATATCCAACTATATAGATATTACTTTGGAGATGGAAAATATCTGGAAACTACTCAAAACGTAGTTGAGCACACCTACGAGGTATCAGGAACCTTTTACGCAAGAGTATTTATCAAGGACTCAAAAGGAAACTGGAAAACAAGTCAGGCTTGTACGACCAATTTAACGGTTGATTCAGCTCCAATTGAAACTCATAAATCAGGCTGTAGCGATCTGTTTATCTTGTCTGGTCAACACAATCAAGCTCCCACCGACGCTACTTTTCAAGTAACCGGTTATGATAACAAGGGTGCAATTCAGCGTTATCGATTGGTTTATAGCACTAATGAGCAGCAAGAGCAGAGTTCAAACCTCTTTAGTAAACACTTCTCTCAGCCAGGTTCATATGAAATTAGAGCTTATATCCAAGACTCTCAAGGAAACTGGAAGGGTGGAGATGGTAGTTGTCGCAAAACTCTTTATGTTAACACCAAGCCAATTGTAGTTCAGCCAAAAACAGGAACGCCTTTAATGGTAACACTAGGCAGTATCGGTTCTGGTGTGCTAGGATTAGCTTTAAGAACAGTTAAGAAGCGCTGGTTGTAGTCTCTTCTTAATCACTCTCTAGAATTCCTATGAAAATCAGTTGGCCCAAAGCAAAGAGGCTAGTCTCTTTTTATTTATTACCATTTTTAATCTTTTTTCTTTTCTTAATCTTTATTAAGTGGGTGGTAACCACCGTTGTTCCCGTAGCCTTAGTTGAGGTGAAGTATCAGTATCATCATACTCTTACTACTGTTTTTAATGTGCCTGACTTAAAATCACTGATTGTTCCAGATTTTAGTTGGATGACGTGGGAGGGTTACAGTAAACATCAGGAGTATGGGATTAGAATTCCAGCCATTTTTTTGGATGAGCCCGTTATCTTTAATGTTGATCCCAATGATCCGAATCAGTATAAGAAAGCTCTGAAGGAGGGGATTGCTCATGCTTCAAGTACCTCATTTCCAGACAACCCAGGATTGGGATATTATTTTGCTCATTCTTCAAGTGGTGAGGTAGATTTAAGAAATAATGCCATTTTTTATCTTTTGGGTAAGTTGGTTGAGGGCGATAGCGTGTTTATTTGGCATCATGGACAAAAGTTTGAGTACGAGGTATATGGACAGCTAATTGTTGAGCCCAATGATGTAGGCTTTTTATATCAAGAGTATGATGGTGAAAAGATTGTACTCCAAACTTGCTGGCCACCAGGAAGCGATAGACAGAGATTGCTGGTGTTTGCACAAAGAGTAAACTAAAGCTGTGTTTGCAGCGGTTTGTCTCTCAGAAAGAGTCTCCTTCTTAACCAAATATCAATTAGCGAATTTATTAGCGCTTCTTCTCAGTTTCTTCATGTATTGTTAGACCAAATGTCTCTAATTGCTACTATTGCCAATAAAAGTTGCACAAATAATTCAAAATGGCGTACTTTTGTTGCTGTAATAATGTTTCTTTGCGGAATTGTTACTCTGCTTCTGGGTGTGTATTATCTTTCTGAAGTTACCGAGATACCAAGTTGTGTAAACTTTGTAGATGAGCAGCTTTTTGAAGAGAATCTTCAGTTCAAAGACGAGAATGACAATAAACAAGTTGAACAAATTGTTAATAATTTTGGAAAGATTCAAGTTGAAATCAGGGGAGAGGTGAATATTCCTGGCACGTACTGGATATCATCGGATTCTAGGTTGGGAGAGATTGTTGAACTTGCTGGGGGGTTGACTAGTGGGGCTGATCAAGAATATGTAGAAAAACAGTTAAATCTATCTCAGAAGCTTAAAGATGAACAGAAAATACTAATTCCAAAAAAAGAAGAGAAAGAGCTAGAGGAGTTATTAAATGAATTTTGTATGAATAATCAGGAATTGGCTGAAGTAAGTAATGCTAAGAAAAATGAAGAAGTAGAACTAAACGCTGAAAACAAAGAAAGTGTATCGGTTGGTAAAGAGTGTATTTCAATAAATTACGCAAGTGCAAGCGAGTTACAAAACCTAACTGGAGTAGGTGAAAAAACTGCTCAGTTAATTATAGAAGCAAGACCATACTCAAAAATATCAGAATTAACAAATGTAAAAGGAATTGGAGAAACAACATTGGAAAAGCTTGAAAACGAGATTTGTTTATAAAATTATAGGAGTTAATTATAAGATAAAAAAAAGCTTGAAAACAAAGAAAATCGTGAAAAAGAAGTGAGTGATTAGTAAGAAATACGTTGTCAATTTGAACAAATGATTCTAGACTTAATCATTTTATTAAAAAAAGTTGTTGGCAAATTATTTTTGCATAGATGTGAATTGATATATATAGATATCAATAGATTTCTTAATAGCTAAGCATAAAAATCGTTAAATATAAAGCAACCGAAGCTCAAAAAGTACATAAATTACAAAACGTACTAGATTTACAGACCAATGAAATTTTCTCAAGTAAACAGAAAAAATTTCATACATTAGCTATTAGAACAATTAAACAAATAATGCGAAAATTTCACAATTTAGCACTCTTCTCACTAGTACTGCTAATCATTTTTTTAATGATTATTTGTCAATCCAATCCAACCTTTTTACTTTTTCATGTTGTTGTGGCTTCGTTAATTGATTGGTTTAGGTTTTTTAACAGAGCTGCTTTGGCTTCGTTGTCATACTTGGCTACATGTGGTGAGGCTTTAGTGGGCAAGCAACTCTCTCAGTTAGCCATTGGATCAGTTTTTGGCGTACAACTTGGTAAAAACAGCAGTTTAAGTACCAATTTAAAAACTATAGGGATGTCTCAACTTTGGTCAGCATCGGGTTTTAGTATAGGAATATTTATTAGTATTGTTAACTCTTTCATTTCCATATGTAGGCAGATCTCTTATAATAAAAAGCTGATTTTAACCTTACTAAGCTTGTTCTTCTTCTGGTTTGTAAGTTCACAATCTCCCTCAGTTTTACGAGCTGTACTCTCTGTATCTCTTTCTTTAGTTGTTAAAAAGTTCCTAGGTTTACAGTTTTCTGGTCTTCGTTTACTCTTTTACGTTTTATGTATGATAATTATTTTTGATCACTCTTTGACTGACTCTATTTCTTTACGATTTTCTGCTACTGCTGTTTTTGGAGTTTTGCAATTGTTCCCAGTTCTTTCTAGTTTACTACCACCTCCAACTCGGTTTTCGCTTTGACCCGCTCCCCTTATAGTTGACACTAATTGTAATAAAATTAGTTAACTAGAAAGGAACAAACATGGCAGGAATTTCCAATGAAATTAAAGAAGAGGTTATCGCTAAAGTTAAGGCTGGTCAAAAAGTTACAGATTTGGCAGGGCAATATGGAATTAGCACCAAAACTATTTACAATTGGCTGCGAGGTCAGGTGACCGAGCAAGTTAGTTACAGGGAATATAAACGGGTGATGAAAGAAAATGAGGATTTGAAAAAAATCCTAGGAGTACTAACACTCGAGTTAGAGAAATCAAAAAAAAAGACGTACAGAAACGGCTAAACAAGTTAGTCAGGTTCATCCAGAGCTAGCTAAAAAGTTTGTAGCAGAGTCTCTTGGTATTTCCAGACAGTGGTTGTATAAAACAGATTTTATTCAAGCAAACAAAGACAAATTGTTGAAGGAGCAAATATTGTTTGTTTGGAGCTCCCACCCAAGCAAGGCCAGTTATGGCTACCGCAGATTAGCAATTGAGCTTGAAATTGGTAAAAAACGGATTAGACGGTGTATGAAAAAGTATGGCTTAAAACCATACAAAAGAAAAGCCAGGTGGAGAAAAAGACGAGACGAGAGAAGAAAACCAGCTCCATTTTCTAACCAGATTAAGAACCAATTTCCGATTGTACCTAACCATACTTGGGTGGGAGATTTTACTTATTTGCCGTTTAAAGGAAAATTTCTCTACTTAGCCACATTTTTAGATTTATTCACCAGAGAAGTTGTGGGTTGGCAGATATCTGCAAGACACGATAAAAATTTGGTGATGCAGGCATTTTTAGATGGTCTAGTTAACCGCGACTTCCAAAAGCCAACTTACATTCATTCTGACCAAGGAGTTGAATATACTTCACAAGATTACACCAAATTAGTTCAAGATTTCGGCATTCAAGTTTCTATGAGCTCCAAAGCTTCACCTTGGGAAAATGGCTACCAAGAATCTTTCTACAATAACTTTAAAACAGATTTGGGATTAGAGTTTGACCGTTTTGAGGATGAGGGACATCTACTTGAAGCCATCCACCACACACTTTACAACTACAACCATACAAGAATTCACTCGATACTTAAAATGCCTCCTTCCAGATTCCACTCCGAGTATTTACACTCTGTGTCTACGAAAAGGGGTGCTTGACACTTACTAGATCTTCCCTTTCTTCTTTTGTCATTTATATTTTTAGGAAGTCTTTTTCTCTTTTTTATAAAAATTTTGCTTTATTCCTATCTCTTCAACTTGGAATGTTGCCATTGATCTCTGCTACTTGGGGCAAAATTGGTCTTATCAGCTTGCTTATTAATACTTTGACTGTAGGCTTAGCTCCAGTTATTTTTTATCTAGGAATTTGTTGGTGTGGGTGGCTCATCTGTCTTCACTTTACGTTTCTTTTTTTTGGATTTTATTATCTCTCAAGTACTTTATCAGCATCTCTTCTTTTCCCACTTATTACCTTATTTGAAATTTCTGACAGAATATTACAACTTGATCAATTCTCAACCACTCTTCCAGTATTTTCTCCCACACTAACTATAATATGGTATATCGTCATATTTCTCATAGGTAGGTTTCACTTATATCGTACCCATCGCACAATTTTTTCACGATACTCACTATCTGCTTTAGTAGACTCATGGAGCTAATTGATGTTTAAGAAATTAACTTTTATTTCAGCTCTCTTTGTTTTTGGTTTTATTGTGCAGCTAATCAGATATTGGCCTTCTTCAAATTTAGAACTTGTTTTTTGTGATGTTGATCAGGGTGACTCAATCTTGATCAAGTATGGGTTTTGGCAGATGTTAATTGATACAGGTCCCGGTGATCAAGTGTTGGAGTGTCTTAGACAAAATATGCCTTTTTGGGACAAGTCACTCGAGGTTTTATTAATAACTCATACCGATGCTGACCATATTGGCGGATGTGCTGATGTATTAAACAATTATCAGATTGATGAACTGTTTTTGGCAGATACTGCAGCTAGTGAAACCTATAAAAACGTGCTTAAGCAGTTGTTAACCAGGAAATCTCAACAAACTAAAATAAAAAGCGCTTTTTTGGGCCAACAGATTTCTTTTACCTCTGGGGGAAGATTGCTCTTTTTGGCTCCCGATGAAGGTAGACTACCAATGGTAAATTCAAATGCAAACAGTTTTTCCGAAACTCTATTATCGGACGCGACGCTATTGGAGCCACATGGAGACGATGATCCAAATGAGCGCTCAATCATCTTGTTGTTAAAATATTTTAATTTTGATTTCTTATTAATGGGAGATGCTTCACAAGAAAACGAGTTAGCACTACTTGACAGGGGACTGATTAAAAATGTCGAAGGAATAAAAATAGGACACCATGGGTCAAAAACAAGCTCTAACCAAGAATTTATCAGCAAGATACAACCCGAAACAGCCGTAATTAGCTGCGGCTACAACAACAAGTTTGGCCACCCTTCTTTAGAAGTGATGCAGATATTAAATCGGCATCAAGTACAAGTTTTAAGAACTGATGAGCTTGGAACGATTAAGCTCATCACCGACGGAAATACTTATTGGATTTCTAGTCATAAATGTGTAAATAAGGCAACTGATTAGCAGAATAAGAAGAATGAAGGGGAAGTTGGAAGGTCAAATTAAATTTACTTTTTGTAACTATTGTATAAATCTAAGTAGATTTTTTACCTTTATTTATTTATGAAAAGAATGCAAAAATACTGCTCTATATAATATTTTAAATATTACACAAAATAATTCCGTAGGTTGTTAAAGGGCTTAAAAAATAATATGACACACATTATTTTCCATTGCAAGTATCAATTCCAAGCACTCATAATTAATTCATCAAAAATTGATATTAACTCTGGTAAAAATATGTTCAATTTTTAAATAAATAATAACGCGTGATTATAAGAAATGAATCTATGATTTTTTAAATCATGACTGTTTGCATAATAATTTATGTGTTTCGGTTATTATTCAATAATAATTTCCAGATTAGAGCTAATGGAATCACCAATAACGCACTCTTAATTTCTTTTTTTATGCAATAATGAATACCAAGTTACCTCTGGTGTAAACACATATTATCAAATGCATTGGTGTAGTAAAAGAACAATAAATGTATACAAATTATTCGGGTTTATTATTAATAACCGTGTTTAATGACATTTTGAGTATAGGTTAATACTTAGTAAGTAATTGCTATTGCTGCTCTTGTGCTAGAATAATAGTCAATGTTTAACACAAAACAACAACAACTTAGGTCTGGTATGAAGGTAGTTTTTGTTCCAATGCCAGCTCTTAAATCAATAACAGCTCTGTTGCTTGTTAATGTTGGTTCCAGATATGAGGAATCGGCAGAATATGGCTTAGCTCATTTATTAGAGCATATGGTTTTTAGGGGTACTCGTAAGTATCCAGATAGTTTAAGTTTATCAATAGCTTTAGATAGCATTGGAGCTAGCTCCAATGCTTTTACTGCAAAAGAGTATACCGGTTTTTATGTGACAGCTGCTAGCTTTCATCTTGAGTTATGTTTGGAGATGCTAAAAGAGTTAGTATTTTTTCCTTTAATTAAACCTGAAGATGTTGAGCAAGAAAAAGCGGTAGTTGTCGAAGAGATTAAAATGCACAGAGATTCCCCAGAAGATTTTATTGCAGATGAGTTCGAGCAAGCAGTTTATCGAGGTAGTAGTCTTGAACATCCAATTAGTGGTTCGATCGAATCGGTTAATAATCAAACCTCAAAAAGCTTACAAGCTTTCTTGAATAAGTGGTATGGACTTGAGAACTTAATATTGGTGATTGCAGGAGATGAAGAAGAGTTAATAAACAAGAACCTTATTAAAAAAGTCAATAACATTTTTAGCGAGGGTGACTCTATTAATAGCGAGTTTTGTGAAAAAATAAATCTACGCTCAAATCATCATCCTGAAAGAAGAAAGAAATTTTATGTTAATAACTGTTTCTCCTCATGTAAAAAGGTGAACAGAAAGAGAGATACCGAGCAAGCACATCTAGTGATGGGCTGGCCAGCATTAAAGCGTGATGATCCACAGAGGTATGTATTGACAGTATTAGCCACAATTATGGGTGGCAATCGAAGTTCAAGATTATTTCAGACTATCAGAGAACAAGCAAATTTAGCTTACTATGTTTATGCCGATGTGGATCAATATCAAGATGCTGGCTTGCTTGGAGTCAGTGCAGGTTTAAACAGTAAAAAAGTTAATCAGGGAATAGATTTAATTAAAAATGAGTTTGATCAGTTAATAACAGGCAAGAAACCAATTAATAAAGAAGAGATCGAGAGAGCCAAGGCATATTTAATTGGTAGAGTAGCTTTGAGTCTGGAAAGTTCTAGGGCAGTAGCTCAGCACTATGGGCTAAGTTGGTTACTTCTTAATAGATTAGAGGAACCTCAAGATGTAATAGACGGTATCAATAAAGTTACTCTTGATCAACTATGTAACTTAGCACCAACAATAATTAACTTAGATGAAACACGAGTAGCAGTGATAAGCAGTAAGTAAATATCTTCATCTATTATTAGTAAAAATAATGCTAGAAAAGCAAGTCTCTCCAGAATTAATGATGGACTATGGTGTGAAATTGGTTGGTATTGCCGACATTCCTTCTTCCAGTGAAAGAATTATTTTTGAGGCTAACGCAACTTTAATAATTGAGGGAATAACTACACAAAATCAAGTGTTGTTTAGAAGAAAACGAGAATTAGCAACAATTAATCAGAGACTAGCCGTGGTTGCAGAGGAGCTTAGACAAACTTGTTCAGCACTTGACGATCTTTTTGAAAAATCTTTCACTAAGGAGCTAGATGCAGAATTTGAAAGACTGACTAGTTATGAAAAACAATTAGAGAAAGAAAAACTGGCTTTGATAGATCAAAAACATATTTTAGAAAGAACAATGTGGGACGGTGTTTTGGTTGAACCGTTGCGTTTGACTGGAAAAACAACCGTGACTAAAGCAAGATTAATAGATCAAGTCGGTAGGAAACAAACATCTGGAGCAAGAATTACCAATATTGAAAATCTAGAAGTAGGAGATGGAAACTCATTGGTTGTCATTGCTCTTGATCCAATCTCATTTAATCTGCGCGCAATTTCTGTTAAGACTGGTGTTACTCTTGGCGAGTTGTCGATGGCGATAGCGATGAGCTTGTCAAAAAAAATTCACATTTGGAGTACTAGTTCTTCTGACAATAATCGCCCTCCTTCCTTAGCACAAATTCAGCAAGCTTCAACGTGGATACTTGATGAGCTAACTAAGTATCCAGAAATTACCTTGCCTTTTAGAGGTAATCTAATTTCAAGAATAGGCCTTCTTTTTAGAGGAAGGCATATTGTACAAGAAGTTGATCCAAATTTTTTAAAACAGCAAGAAGTATGTAAAAAAATTTTTCAGATAGCGACGGATATCATCAATCAAAACAGTCCATATTTTAGATAGATTGGTTTAAAATACAAAATAATTTAGAAAAAAAATATGGCTGTTTAAAAAATAAAAAAATGAGGTTACAGATTTCCATTTGAGTTTTCTTCATCTTGAGTTAAAATCTCTTCATATCAATATAATAAATATTAACTAGTTAGTAGGGAGAAATATGAAACCTTCACGAACCGCAGTCTTGGTTAAGCCAGATGGTCTGCAAAGAGGCCTGATTGGAGAAATTATTACTAGATTTGAGAGAAAAGGATTGAAATTAGTTGGAATGAAGATGACGATTATGAATGATGATATGTTGAACAGGTGGTATGCCGAACATCGGGAGAAAGATTTTTTTTCCGATTTAAAGGATTTTATGGGTTCTCAGCCAGTTGTAGCTATGGCTTGGGAAGGTATTGATGCTGTGCCGGTAGTTCGTAAATTAGTTGGTACAACTTTGGGCAGAGAGGCTGAGGCTGGCTCGATTCGAGGTGACTTTGGTATGAGCAAGCAGTTTAATTTAATTCACGCTTCTTCTGAAGATGAGGCAGCTCATAATGAAATTAGCATTGTTTTTTCCGAGGAAGAGCTATTTGATTACAGCTGGCCAATGGGGGCTTTAGTTTATGCAGAGCATGAGAGAGACTAATCGGTCATTTTCAGCTGGGAGCTGTCATTAAAAATTGTGTGCCCCCACCAGGAATCGAACCTGGATCGAAGGTTTAGGAAACCTTTGTTCTATCCGTTAAACTATGGAGGCTGATAAAACTCACCTAGATTTTAACATTTTTCAAAGATTTTTCTTTAAGCAGTTGTTTGTCTATGGTTAATATTTTATAATTAGCCATGAATAAATTATTAATCTCCCAGATAAAAGTGAAGAAGCGAGATTGGGAGATGAGGAAAATTACTTTATGACAGAAACAAGAGAAGCAACTGTTAATCAAGAATACCATCAAGCGAGAGTAAATTTATTACAAGCTTTACAATCTTTGGAAGGAGAACTGCTTTTTAGGAATGTTTATAGAGTGACAAACAAAGTTGAAGATATTTATGAGAAAAAACAGCAGTCTTCATCAAAAGTGGGGGTAGAGATAGATATTGCGGAAGATGATATGGCCGAAATAATTCGCTTGACTTTTCTTTTTGAAGATACATCATATCAAGAAATTTTAATAAAAGCTGTTGATGCTAGTAGTCGCTCAGCGCTTTCTGCAGATACGTTTGTTGCACAAATAAGAGAGGGGATGGGAATTAAGCCTTTTACTGATGTTTCATCAACAGGAGTTGAAGGAATTGCAGAACTTGTTCAACGAGTTAATCCTGAAGCAATTTCTCCAGATAGAATCAATTTAGTAGGAAAATTACTTGAAGGAGCTAACAAGTTGCTATCTAATAAAAGGGTTCCTGAAGAATTTATAGTACTTATCTTGGAAATATTGTTTAAGAAAACTGAGCTTGCTGAGGCAAAAATAGAAAAACGAGATGGAAGCAGTCCAAGAAGAGTATTTCAGCACCTAAGTAGGGGTTTTGGCAAGAGTTTGGGTTGTTCAGTTTGGATAGAAAGAACTGGGGGGAAATGGATTATTGCTTATGAGCCATATTCTAGTTGAAAAACGTCGGAGTGACTGGACTCGAACCAGCGACCTCGCGCACCCGAAGCGCGCGCTCTAGCCATCTGAGCTACACTCCGAAAAATAATTATTAAAAATAATACAACCCTTTTGATTTCCAGATATTTTTTTACTTTAACTCAATAGAGTAAAGATTTTTTGGTGTGTCTGGACTAAAGGAAGTTAAGATAATCAATCTAGTGCCATCAGACCAAGGATAAATAAAATCTTTTTCAAAAGGTCCCGAATATAAAGTTGTGTTGTTGGTGCCATCGTAAGAAATAATTTGAACTTGGTTATCTTTTACAAACAAAAGATAATTAGAATCAGAAAACCATTGGAGAGTATTAACGGCGAGTGAAGTGTGGTAGGTGTTAAATAGTGAGGCTGTAAGTGCCAAGCTTTCTCCTTGTAGTTTTGAAAAAGAATTCGGTGAGGTAAGGAGCGACAAAGGCTTCTTTTGATCTAGATCATTAGCAAGAAGAGCTTTTTTTACAGTGTGAGATTCATTAACTTCCTGCCCGATCATAAAGTTTTTATCTTCCTCTCTGTCATAAACATAAATGCCACCTGACCGAATGGATCTTTCCTCAGGCTGGGTGTTGGTTGAGGGAAGAGGAGGAACTAGTTCACTTTTAAGAGTGGCGCTAGCGGTTGCTGTGTAAAGTAACTTCTTTTTATCAGGAGAAATGTAAGCATTTTTAGCTGATTGATTAATCATCTCGATGACTTCGATTGGGAACTCGGTTAGGTATTGTCTTTCCCGTAGGTACATCTCTTCTTCCCATTCAGATAAGATTTGTGATCTGCGAAAGCTAATATCAGGCAAACTCTGTAAGTTGTTATTTTGGTTTGTATCAACAATGATTTGTTTTAGCTTTGAAAGAATCATTAGCTGGGAGCTATCTGGAGACCAAATAAATTTAGCACTTCCTAACTCATACACTGGGACATCTTCAGCAATTTGGCGAGATGTTTTCTGAAAAGGATTAATGTTATCGTTTAGATCAAGAATGTAAAGACCATTTCTTGTTTGGGCGCTGGCGCTAGCGGTGTAGTATACAATCTTGCGGCCATCTGGAGATGGTAGTAGGTTTTCAACTCCTGTGAAAGTGAGAGGGGTGAGAGAGGGAGCCGCCGGAAATAAACGAGCGTCAGTTTGAGTAACTAACTCCTTTTCTAAAGCAATGGTTTTCTCCCAAGGAGAGTAACCATCTTTTTGCAAACGAACTTGATATGTTCCTGGTTCTAAATAGATAGTGTCATCGGTGGCAGTTATCAGTTCTCCATCAATGTATACCTGAGCACCAGTTGGAAAAGAGTTAGCGCTCAATAAACCCGATTCAGGTAAAACTCCTTTGCGAGAAAAACGATAACTTCCTTGAGCATACATGATGGCTATATATGACCCCCCTAGAATGATTAGGGCAGAAAGAAGGGTATAGATAACTCTAAAAAGCGACATTTTTTTCATAGTTAACCAACTTGAAGATAATTTTTCTCAATCAGTATTATATACTAGCAAATTATGAAATTTGGCTATAAAAACCACCCTTACTTCTTAGTTTTATTATTTTTCGAACGCTTGAGTGTCTACCATTTCATAAACAGATTTTGAAACATCCTTAATAAGGGAAGCTTGTTTAAGTAGATCATTGCCCGAAGTCATTACACACAAGATATAAGGATTCTGGTGGTGATAAATTATTCCACAATCATGCAACTCTTTTTCTAAAGGCTGTTGAGATCTATCTACGAATGTTCTCTCTCCAAATTTATGAGCTATCTCTACATTCTGAGGAATACCTGCTTTTAGCCCTCGATCAAACTTAACCCTACTTAATATTTCTAGGGCTTTTTCTGACATTTCATTATTCAGATAAGAGGCGTTGTAGAGTCTGCGAAAGACACTAGAGTAATCCTTGACTTTGATTGTGTAATCACCGTTGGCTGGGTTTGAGTATTTTAATCCCAAATTTCCCTCGGTTTTTTCTAGATAATCTTGGCCAATATTCTCAACTAATGTTTCTAAGACTGAGTTATCAGAATCAACAATCAGTTGTGTAAGCAGTTTTTCAGTTGTATATTCTTTCCCTTTTTCTAGTGGGCTAGCTGAGTTAAATTCTTGACTGATAATTTCCTCATTATTTATTAAAGTAAGTGGTATGGTAAGTGTTTCTGGATTAGTCTCGGCTTGCTTGAGATACGCAACTAAGATCGGTACCTTGAATAAACTTGCTAAATTAAATGTTTCTTCTTCATTGACAACAAACCAAGGACCATTATTTAGATCTCTAAAATAGACTGAAGCATTTTTCAAATATCCTTGATCCTGATAATTTTTGATTAAAAGGTTAATGGTTTGAGTTGTTTTTTTAGTCAAAATTGAGTCCGATATGCTAAATGCCTCACATTCTAGAAGGGGACTAATATATCGGTATCCCTCCTCTCTAGATTCTTGAATTGAAGGATTTTCTGGCAATTGATCTTTCCAAAAGTGACAGATTAGTAGAGCAATGCTCAGTCCAGTTATTAAACCAATAACAAAGATAAGAATATTTTTTTTACTAAATACTTGAATGAAGTCTTTGCTTGGAAATGTCATGTATTAAATATAAAAATTGCTGATATAGCGGTTTCTAAATTGAATAGCTAACTATTGTTACATTATTCTGATGATTGTCAATTAGTGAGAAATTGTTGCTTAACTATGTGATAATCGACTGTTTCCCTTATGATAGAATGACTTCAAGAATTATTGATGGTATTTAGTTGACTTTGGACCAATTTTTATGAACTTCTTTTCAAGAATTATTCACTCACTTAACCATTCAGTGGGAATTGACCTTGGTTCTTCAAATATAAGAATATGGGTTGAAGGTAGAGGCTT